>JAEEGK010011750.1_pt1 | contig 19954 bp, 17 predicted proteins | sample 8958771 | NCBI WGS metagenome assembly JAEEGK01 (sample SAMN16246547, study PRJNA631951) | gut metagenome | biome: gut microbiome; feature: rumen; material: SC-attached | host: Bos | place: Iran: Karaj | collected 2018-10
CCTTGCGGACGATCTCGATGACCCGAAGCATCGCTTCGGAAGAGGCCACGGAAGAGCCTCCGAATTTGAGTACTTGCATGTTCGTTCTATTTCATGAGGATGGCCGTCAGCCGCGCCGTTTCCAGCAGGAAGCCGTCGTGGCCGAAGCGGGAGGATATTTCAATGTAATCAGCCCCTGGGATCCAGCGGGCCCATACGGACGATTCCTGGGGCGGGAAAAGGGCGTCCGTGTCGATGGAGACGACCGTCGTCCGCGCCTTGATTCGCGCGAGGGCAGCGTCCACCCCACCCCGGCCCCGGCCCACATTGTGGCTGTCCAGAGCGTTGCACAGGGTGTAATAGGAATAGGCATCGAATCCGCGGCGGACCAGTTTCTCGCCCTGGTACCGCTCGTAGGAAGCGGCCCGGCCGGCAAACAGGGTGTCGGGATCGGCCTCGAACTGGGTGAGGCCGTAGCCTTCGAAACAACGGTAGGAAATGAGCGCCTGCGCGCGGGCGCACTTCAGGCCGGCGGCGCCGCCCGACAGGTCCCGGGCTTCCCGGAACGTCGGGTCCGCCTCCAGCGCCATCCGTTGCGCCTCCACCGTCGCCGACAGGTACGGCGACACGCGCGGAGCCGTCGCGATGAACAGGCAGCGCTTGAACACTTCCGGTTCGGTCACCGCCCATTCGATGGCCTGGAAACCGCCGATGGAACTGCCGATCAGGAGGTCCACCGAGCTGACACCCAAGGCCTTACGGACAACGATGGACGCCGTGACCATATCCCGGACCGTAATCTTCGGGAAGTCCAGGAGCCAGGGTTTCCCCGTCTCCGGATTCTCGCGGGCCGGACCTTCAGAGCCATATGCGGAGCCCAGCATGTTCACGCACGCCACGAAGTTCTTCTCCGTGTCGATGGCCTTGCCCGGACCCACCATCTCCGGCCACCAGTCCTCGGGGTCGCTGTTCGCCGTCAGGGCATGGCAGATCCAGATGACGGGCTTGCGGCCGTCCCAGGCATCCTGAGAGACATGGTACACGACATGGGCGCCGGGGAGGGATCCCCCGGCTTCCAGCGTCAGGTCCGTGATGAGTTCTTTGCGGATCATTTTGCGGCGGCTTCAAGGGCTTGGGTAAGGTCGGCGATGATGTCGTCCGGATCTTCCAGGCCGATGGACACGCGCATCAGGCCCGGGTCGATGCCGGCGGCGCGGAGCTGCTCGTCCGACAACTGCCGATGGGTATGCGAGGCCGGGTGCAGGATGCAGGAATAGCAGTCCGCCACGTGCGTCTCGATGGTGATGAGCTTCAGGGCGTCCATGAAGCGGTTGTCGAAGGCGCGCCCGCCTTTGAGGCCGATGCACATGACACCGCAAGAGCCTTCCGGCAGGTATTTGAGCTGCTTCTCGTGCTCGGGATCGTCCGGCAGGTCCGGATAGCGGATCCACGCGACAGCCGGGTGGTTCTTCAGGAAGGTGGCCACCTTCAGCGCGCTTTCGGACACGCGGCGGATCCTGAGGTGCAGCGTCTGCAGGCCCAGGTTCAGGTAGAAGGCATTCTGCGGGCTCTGCATGGAACCGAGGTCCCGCATCAGGTGCGTCGTAGCCTTGGTGATATAAGCCGCGCGGCCGAACTTCTTCGTATAGGTGAGTCCGTGGTAGGACGCGTCCGGCGTGGTCAGGCCCGGGAACTTGTCCGCATGGGCATCCCAGTCGAAGTTGCCGCTATCCACCAAGCAGCCGCCGACGGTAGCGCCGTGGCCATCGATGTATTTGGTCGTGGAATGGGTGACGATGTCCGCACCCCACTCAAAGGGACGGCAATGGACGGGCGTCGCGAAGGTGTTGTCTATCACCAGCGGCACGCCGTGCGCATGGGCGATCTTCGCGAAGCGCTCGATATCAAGTACTTCCACACCCGGGTTGGAGAGCGTCTCTCCGAACAGGAGCTTCGTCTCCGGACGGAAACAGGCGTTTACTTCCTCATCCGAGGCCTTGTGGTCCACGAAGGTAACGTCGATCCCCATCTGCTTCAGGGAAACGCCCAGCAGGTTGAAGGTGCCGCCGTAGATGTTGTTCAGGCTCACGATGTGGTCCCCCGCCTTGCAGATGTTCAGGCAGGCGAAGAGGTTCGCCGCCTGGCCGGAGGAGGTCAGGATGGCGCCCACGCCGCCTTCCAGGGCGTTGATGCGGGCCGCGACCATGTCGCAGGTCGGGTTCGCCAGCCGCGTATAGAAATAGCCCGCGTCTTCGAGGTCGAAGAGCCGGCCCATCTGGTCGGAGGTTTCGTATTTGAACGTCGTGCTCTGCACGATGGGCATCTGCCGGGGTTCGCCGCGTCCGGGCTCGTAGCCCGCATGGACGCACAGGGTGTCGATCTTGCTCATGGTCAATCCATTGTTTCCGTGCAAAGATAAGGTCTTTGGACTTTTCTTCCAAAGTTCTTAAATAATTTGGAAAATATTTCTATTTTTGCAGAAAAAAGGGGGCAATAAAGAAAAAGTGCCCACTTCACTCCGCCGGATATAGAATAATATTCTACGATATGAACGAATTCGTCCTTGACTCCACCGACCTGGACATCCTGCGCTGCCTGCAGGAGAACGCCCGTCTGACCACCAAGGAGCTGGCCGCCCGCGTGAACCTCTCCACCACGCCCGTCTTCGAACGCCTCAAGCGATTGGAACGCAGCGGCTTCATCAAGAAGTACGTCGCCGTCCTCGACGCGGAGAAACTGAATCTGGGCTTTGTCGTCTTCTGCTCCGTGAAGCTGAAGCAGATGAGCCGCGAAGTCGCCCGGACCTTCGTCTCCATCATCCGCGACATCCCCCAGGTGGCCGAATGCTACAACATCTCCGGCGAATACGACTACCTCCTGAAGATCCACGCCCCCGACATGAAGTACTACAACGAATTCATCATCAACGTCCTGGGCACCATCGACTCCATCGGCTCCATCCTCTCCTCCTTCGTCATGAAGGAAATCAAGAACACCCACGCGCTGTCGTTGTAGCACGTCGAGTAAATCTTTTTCCGCCGCTTTGCGTCTTATTATCGGATGCATCCTTTAATCCATTCGAACGAAATGCAAAAAGACAAGACACAATCCCGGCTGCGGGACCTGGAAAGACTCGTCCGCAGTCAGCAGGACAGGCTCTTCGCGCTTGCATATATTCGTATAGGTAACCGACCGGATGCGGAAGATATATTGCAGGATGTTTTTCTGAAATTGTTCCGTTCCGAGGAAAGCTTGAGGAATATCAGTCATCTGGAGCACTACCTGATACGCTCCGTCTGCAACAAATGCAGGGACTATCAGCGGAAGAAGCAGTATCATCTCATCCCCATTGAGAATGCCGCCCAGATTCCGATCTCGGATGACGACATCCCCATGCACGAGGAATACCTTCGGATCAGCAGGTTGCTGGAAGGCCTTTCCGACGAGCAGCAGGAAGTGGTGCGGCTCAAATGCACAGACGGGTTGAAGTTCCGGGAAATCGCCAAGATCCTGGACATTCCCGAAGCCACTGCCAAATCCAGGTACCGGTATGCCATCGAGCACATCCAAAACAGTTTAAACCGATGAGAGCTATGAAACAGAACGATAGCAAAGACATTGAAAAACAGCTGACACCCCAATGTGAATTCCATGCTTCCGAGCGCTTGCTGGACAAGGTTATGAGCGCGGCCGCCCGGGAAACCCGGCCGGCGAAAACGGGCGCACCTGGATTCCGCTGGAAAACGGTCTTCGCCTCCGCCGCCGCCATCGCGGCGATGGTCACCCTCTTCCTCCTGGTGAGACCCGAAGGAATTCCCGCCTATGCGGCAGAGAAGCTTTTTGCGCGGGCGGCCGAGTATTTCACGGCGGTCGACGGATACATCATCCATTTCGATGTCCGGACGTCACCCCATGAGCAATTCTCTTACACGAATCCAGCCAAAAAGTTCGTCCATCATACGATGACAGTTGCCTCCGATGGCCGTTGGAAGCTGGACAAGGGGGGAAGGGTTGCAGCGTATGACGGGGACGACATCCATGTGTGGTTTCCGGAAGAAGAATGGGGCTGGAAGCTCGATGCTGACCAGACCGGCATCCTTTTCCCCTTTGACAACCTGCTTGACCTGGGCGGTATGATGCGCTGGCTGGAACAGTATCTCGCAGCATCCCAGGGAGCGGATTGCCGGAAAGTGGAGGATGATGAAACCGTCAAGCTCATCCTGAAGGTTCCCGCTCAGGGAGATTACGGTAACAGCTACATGAAACTGTCCTCTGTCGGAGACAGCGACACCAGGCAGACCTACGTCTTCAGCAAAGAGGACGGCCGCCTGTTGTATGCGAAGATCGATGCGAAGGTTTTCGGTTTCAACCGGACCCTCTTGCGGGCAGGGTCCATCGATTACCAAGCGGCCATTACGGAATCGACCTTCGCCCTCCCCGCAAACGTCGAGTGGCTCGACAGTACCAGGGAATCCATGGTCCGAAGAGCGGCGGAACTTCCTGTGAGTGAATTCGTCGGAATCGGCCCTGAAGAAGCCACCGACAAACTCTTCGAAGCGCTGAACGAATGGGACGAGCCCATGCTCAAGGTCATTCTCCGGATCTATCCCTTGCATCGCCTGGAAGCCGATGGGTTCAAAGGATGCACCCTGCTAAAAAAGGGAAAGGCCTTCCAATCCGGCACTTACGGCGGAGTCTTCGTCCCCTGCGAAATCCAGCTCTCCACCGGCAAGAAGATCAAGACAAAGCTGGCCTTGCGGAATGACAATCCCTGGCACGTCTGGGAGGTGGACGGCGGTATCTGATTCCCATCGACAAGTTCGGGCGCAAAACCGGTCAGTTTTGCGCCCGAACTTTATAAAAACGTGGCTTCGAGCACAAATCTAGGCGTATTTGTGCCCGAAGAACGCTATTGTCCGTTATTTCGCGGAAAGGTACTCGTGAATGGCGGCGGCGGCCTTGCGGCCGGCGCCCATGGCGAGGATCACGGTTGCGGCGCCGGTGACGGCATCGCCGCCGGCGAAGATGCCGGGACGGGTCGTTGCGCCGTGCTCATCCGCGACGAGGCAGCCGCGGCGGTTCGTCTCCAGGCCGCCGGTCGTCTGGGCGATCAGCGGGTTCGGGGACGTGCCGAGGGCCATGATGACGGTGTCGCAAGGAATCTCGAACTCGGAGCCCTCGATGGGAATCGGGGAACGGCGGCCGCTGGCATCGGGCTCGCCGAGTTCCATCTTGATGCACTTGATGGCCCGGACCCAGCCTTTCTCGTCCGCGAGGACCTCGACAGGGTTCGTAAGCATCTTGAACTCAACCCCTTCCTCGTGCGCGTGATGGACTTCCTCCTTACGGGCAGGAAGCTCCACCTCGGTACGGCGATAGACGATGGTGGTCTCAGCGCCGAGGCGCAGCGCGGTGCGCGCCGCATCCATAGCGACGTTGCCGCCACCGACCACGACGCACTGCTTGCCGGCGTGGATCGGGGTGAGATAGTCCGGACGGAAAGCCTTCATCAGGTTGTTGCGGGTGAGGAACTCGTTGGCGGAGAAGACGCCGTTGGCGTTCTCGCCCGGGATGCCCATGAAACGGGGCAGACCGGCACCGGAGCCCACGAACACGGCCTCGAAGCCTTCCTCGTCCATCAGGGAGTCGATGGTGACGGTGCGGCCGATGATCACGTCCAGTTCGATCTTGACACCGAGGGCCTTGACGGCCTCAATCTCGGCGGCCACGACCTTGTCCTTCGGAAGACGGAACTCAGGGATGCCGTACTCGAGCACGCCGCCCGGACGGTGCAGCGCCTCGAAGATGGTCACGTCATAGCCGAGCTTTGCAAGGTCCGCGGCGCAGGCCAGGCCGGAAGGGCCGGAGCCGATGATCGCGACTTTCTTGCCGTTGGAGGGAGCGATGGCGGCGGCAGGGGCCTTGCCCTGCTCGCGCGTCCAGTCGGCCACGAAGCGTTCGAGCTTGCCGATTGCGACGCTCTCGCCCTTGATGCCCAGGATGCAGCTGCCTTCGCACTGGGTTTCCTGCGGGCACACGCGGCCGCAGATGGCCGGCAGCGAGCTGTCCTCGGCGATGACCGCCGCAGCAGCGGTGAAATCACCGTCCTTCACTTTCTCGATGAACTCGGGGATCTTGATGCCCACGGGGCAGGCGCCCACGCAGCGGGGATTCTTGCAATGCAGGCAGCGGGTGGCCTCGAGCATCGCTTCTTCCACATTATATCCGTAGCAGACCTCTTCGAAATTGGTCGCCCTGACTTTCGGGTCCTGTTCCCGGACGGGAACTCTTCCAATCTTGTTTGCCATAGCTATTTTCCTCTACCGATTCGACATACGTGATTCTCGCGGGCTTCCGACTCTTCGGTGCGGTACTGGCCCTGCCGGCGCATGGCCTCGTCGAAGTCGACGTCGTAACCGTTGAATTCAGGACCTTCCACACAGGCGAAGCGGGTCTTGCCGGCCACGGTGACGCGGCAGGCGCCGCACATGCCCGTACCGTCCACCATCAGGGTGTTCAGGCTCACGACGATGGGCAGACCGAGCTTCTTCGCGGTCAGCGTGGTGAACTTCATCATGATCATGGGGCCGATGGCGACGGCCTGGGTGTATTTGTTTCCGTCGTTCACAAGCTTCTCCAGAAGCGCGGTAACCATGCCGTGGAAGCCTTCGGAGCCGTCATCGGTGCACAGGTGCAGGTGGTCGCAGACAGCGGCCATTTCTTCCTTGTAGATCAGCAGGGAGGCGGTCTTGGCGCCGATAATCACATCGACCTTGGCGCCGTGCGCGTGCAGCCACTTGGCCTGCGGATAAACCGGAGCGGTACCGACGCCGCCGGCGATGAAAATGAAATGGCTCGCCGCGAGCTGCTCGGGGCTCATTTCGATGAACTCGGACGGGTTGCCGAGCGGGCCGACCACGTCGGCGAAGGATTCCCCTTCCTCGAAGGCCACGATGTCCTGCGTCGATGCGCCGATAGGCTGGGTGACGATGGTGACGGTGCCCTTCTCGACATCGAAATCACTGATGGTCAGCGGAATGCGCTCTCCTTTCTCGTCAGCCCTGACAATCAGGAACTGGCCGGGCTTGGCGGCGGCCGCCAGCCTCGGTGCTTCCACGACCATCCGGCAGATGTTCGGGGTCAGCATTTCCTTCTGGATAATCTTGTACATGGTTTTTCTGCAGTCGGTTTAAATTGGGCCAAAGTTAGGAAAAATATTCTTATATTTGAAAAATATAACTGACGAATGAAGGCAATCCTCATCTATTCCGGCGGACTGGACAGCACGACGCTCCTGTACGAATACAAGGACAGCATCGCGCTGGCCGTCACCTTCGACTACGGCTCCAAGCACAATGCCCGCGAGATTGCCTGCGCGGTCGAAAATTGCCGCCTGCTCGGCATCCCGCACCAGGTGATTCCACTCGAGTTCATCGGCAAATACTTCCGCAGCGACCTCCTCCTGTCCGGAGGCGACATCCCCGAAGGCAGCTATGCCGACGACAACATGAAATCCACCGTCGTCCCCTTCCGCAACGGCATCATGCTCGCCGTCGCCGTGGGCCTGGCGGAGAGCAACGACCTCGATACCGTCCTCCTGGCGAACCACAGCGGCGACCACGCCATCTACCCGGACTGCCGTCCGGAATTCGTGGACGCCTTCGACCGGGCGGCCGAAGCGGGCACCTACAACGGCGTCCGGATCGTTTCCCCCTACTGCAACATCACCAAGCGCGACATCGCCCTCCGGGGCCACGCGCTCGGCATCGACTATTCCCTCACCTATTCCTGCTACAAGGGCGGCGAGAAGCACTGCGGCCGCTGCGGGACCTGTACCGAACGGAAAGAAGCCCTCGAAGGCTTCGACCCCACCGAATACGAAGAATAACAGCTATGTATTACGTCTGCAAGAGACTCGAAATCTCGGCTGCGCACAGCCTGATGCTCTCCTATGAGAGCAAGTGTGAGGACCTCCACGGCCACAACTGGATCGTCAAGATCTACTGCAAGTCCGAAACCCTCAACCAGGACGGCATGGTCACGGATTTCACCCTCATCAAGCGCGACATCGAGAAGGCCCTGGACCACAAGAACCTGAACGAAGTCCTGCCCATGAACCCGACGGCCGAGAACATCGCCCGCTGGATCTGCGACCGCACCCCCAACGCCTACAAAGTCGAGGTCTGGGAGTCCGAAATGAACATGGCCGCGTACGAAAGGGACTAGTGTACCGGGTCAACGAAATATTCCTCAGCCTCCAGGGAGAAGGGTTCTGGACGGGGACGCCGATGGTGTTCCTGCGGTTTTCCGGATGCAATCTCCGGTGCCCTTTCTGTGACACGGACCACAGCGGGTACCGGGAGATGAGCGCGGAGGAAATCGTGACGGAAATCCTTCAGACCGGAGGAGATTGCCGGAGGGTCTGCGTCACCGGCGGAGAGCCTTCGCTGCAGCTCGACGAGGCGCTCGTCGAGGCCCTGCACCATGCCGGATTCCAGGTCCATGTCGAGACGAACGGGACCCGGGTCCTGCCGGGAGGCGTGGACTGGGTGACCCTGAGCCCGAAAACCGACGTGAAAGGCCTCAAAGGCGACGGAACCGTCGTGCTGGAAAGAGCCGACGAGGTGAAAGTCGTGTATGAGGGCGGCGTCGACGAGAAGTGGGCGGCATTTCCCGCGGATTGGCATTTCCTGCAGCCCTGCGATACCGGCGACCCGGAAAAGAACCAGGCCCTGCTGGCCGAAACCATCGACCACATTCAGCGGCATCCCCTTTGGCGGTTGTCGCTGCAGACACATAAACTAATGAACATCAGATGAAAAGGAACGAGTACGACGTCATCATCGTCGGCGGCGGCATCACCGGAGCCGGGACGGCGAGAGACTGTGCGATGCGCGGACTGAAGGTTCTCCTCATCGAGCGGCACGACATCGCCACCGGAGCGACAGGCCGGAACCACGGCCTCCTGCACTCCGGCGCCCGCTATGCCGTGACCGACCAGGAGTCCGCGAACGAGTGCATCCGCGAGAACATGATCCTCCGCCGGATCGCGTCCCACTGCGTGGACGAGACCGACGGTTTCTTCATCACCCTGCCGGAGGACGACCTGAACTACCAGGCCAAGTTCGTCGAATCCTGCCTCGCCGCGGGCATCAACGCCGAGATCGTGGACCCGAAGGAGGCCCTCCGGATGGAACCGGCCATGAACCCGGACATCATCGGCGCCGTCAAGGTGCCGGACGGCAGCGTGGACCCGTTCCGCCTGTGCGCTGCCAACATGGTGGACGCCAAGCTCCACGGCGCCCAGGTCCTCCTGTACACCGAAGTCACCGGTTTCATCAAGGACGGGGACCGTGTCGTGGGCGTAAAGACATACAATCATCAGACCCATAAGGAAGGCGCGTACTACGCGCACATCACCGTCAACGCCGCCGGTATCTGGGGTCAGCGCATCGCGGACCTTGCCGGCGTCAAGATCGGCATGTACCCGGCGAAGGGCGCCCTCCTGATTTTCGCCCACCGGGTGAACGGCATCGTCATCAACCGCTGCCGCAAGCCGGCGAACGCGGACATCCTCGTTCCCGGCGACACCGTGTGCATCATCGGCACCACCTCCACCAAGATCCCGTTCGAGGAATGCGACGGCGTACGCGTCACGCCCGAGGAGGTAAACCTCCTCATCGAAGAAGGCGCCAAACTCGCGCCTGCCCTCGCAAGTACCCGTATATTAAGGGCTTATGCCGGCGTCCGCCCGCTGGTCAGTGCGGACAACGATCCTTCCGGCCGCAACATCAGCCGCGGTATCGTCTGCCTGGACCATGAGAAGCGAGACGGCGTGAAGGGATTCATCTCCATTACCGGCGGCAAGCTCATGACCTACCGCCTGATGGCCGAAATGGCCACGGACCTGGTAAGCCAGAAACTTTCCGTCGACAAGGCCTGTGAAACGGCGGTGACTCCCCTGCCGGGTTCCGGCGGGAACAGTTTCCGCGAGGTGGCCGAGAAGATCTGGGAGAATCCGACCACCGTGCAGAAGGCGGCCGTAGGCCGTTTAGGTACCGGTGCCGCCCGGATCCAGTCGGCCGACTCGCTGGACCAGTCCCTCATCTGCGAGTGCGAGGAAGTGTCTGTGGGCGAGATCAATTCCGCCATCGAGCGGCTGGACGTGAACGGGTTGACGGACCTGCGCCGGAGAACGCGCGTCGGGATGGGCACGTGCCAGGGCGAGCTCTGCGGCTGCCGGGCAGCCGGCCTGCTCGCCAAGGCGCACGGCTGTGCCGATCGCGCCCGCGCCGACCTCCAGGACTTCATGACCGAGCGCTGGAAGGGCATGTACCCGATCGGCTGGGGCGACGCCCTCCGCGAAGCGGAGTATACGCAGTGGGTCTATAAACACGTGTTGGGCGTATGAGATTCGATACTGTGATCATCGGCGGAGGCCTGGCGGGCCTCACCGCAGGCATCAGCCTCCAGGAGGCGGGCCAGAAAGTCGCCATCGTGAGCGCCGGACAGAATGCCATGCATTTCTTCTCGGGCAGTTTCGAGCAGGCCGGACCGGTCCGGGAACGGGTTTCGGCCCTGTTCGCGGCCGCCGGCGTGCGTACCAATGCCATCGACGGACTCCAGCTCATGCCCATGGGCAAGTTCCAGCCCGTTTCCCTGACCCTGGAGGATGTAACCGTCTTCCCGGAGGAGCATATCGCGGAGAAGGCACTCATTGTCAATTTCACCGGCTTCCACGACTTCTACTGCACGTTCCTGGCGGAGACGCTGGAAAAGGCCGGTACCGCGTGCCGGATCCGCTTCGTGCGCCTGCCCGAGATGGAACACCTCCGGACGAGCCCCAGCGAAATGCGCTCGGTGAACATCGCGCGCGTGCTGGACGAATATTGGGAGAAAGCCGTCTCCGACATCCGCATCCTGCTCGGTGACGAGGACCTCATCATCCTGCCGCAGGTCTTCGGGCTCAAGGACGCCTCCGTGCTGGACAAGATCCGGACCGCCCTCCCCGCCCGCGTGGCCTTTGTCGGGACAATGCCCCCGTCGGTACCGGGCATCCGCACCCAGATGCTGCTGAAACGCCGTTTCGAGGTACTGGGCGGCACCTTCCTGATGGGTGACGAAGTCACCTCCGCCGCCCTGCACGAAGGAATCGTTTCCAGCATCACCACCCGGAACCTGGACACGGCCCGGCTCTTTGCCGACCACTTCATCCTCGCTTCCGGCGGTTACTTCTCCAAAGGCCTTGCAGCCACGCCTACACAGGTGTATGAGCCCCTGTTCGGCCTGGACATCGACTATCCTGCCGAGCGTAGGGACTGGTATGAAGCGGATTTCTTCGCGGAGCAGCCGTTCATGGACTTCGGAGTCAAGACGGACGCTTCGCTGCACGCCATCAAGGACGGTGAACCGGTCAAGAACCTGTTCTGCATCGGCTCCGTACTGGGCGGCACCCGGAAAGAGGAATTCGGAACGGCGGCCGGGCTCGCCATCCGGACGGCCTTTGCGGCCGTGGACACCATCAAAGGAGGGAACGTATGAAACTGCAGGAATACACCGCTAGCGCGCATAATTTCGAAGAATGCATGAAATGCACCATCTGCACGGCCTATTGCCCGGTCGTGCCGGTGAATCCGCGCTATCCTGGCCCCAAGCAGGCCGGTCCCGACGGAGAACGGCTCCGTCTCAAGGATCCTTATTTCTTCAACCAGGCGCTCAAGTATTGCCTGAACTGCAAGCGCTGCGAGGTCGTGTGCCCGTCCGGCGTGAAAGTGGCGGACATCATCCAGTCTGCCCGCATCAAGTACGACCACGCGCAGCCCAAGCTCCGCGACGTCATGCTCGCGAACACGGACTTCATGGGCAAACTCGCCCGCCCGTTCGCGCACATCGTAAACGGAACCACCGCCCTCGGTGTCACCAAGACCGTCCTGGATGCGACTTTCGCCATCGACAAGCACCGCACTTTCCCGAAATACAGCGGCCGCAGCTTCGAAGGCTGGCTCAAGCGCCACGCCAAGGAACAGGCGAAGTTCGACAAGCAGGTCGCCTACTACCACGGCTGCTACGTGAACTACAACTACCCCCAGCTGGGCAAGGACTTCGTGAAGGTGATGAACGCCCTGGGTATCGGCGTGCAGTTGCTGGACAAGGAGAAGTGCTGCGGCGTCGCCCTCATCGCCAACGGCATGTCCAAGAAGGCCACGAAGAACGCCAAGCACAACGTGGAAGTCCTGCAGAAGGCCGTGGACGCCGGACTCAAGGTCCTCACTACCTCCTCCACCTGCGTAATGACCATCCGCGAAGAGTATCCGGGCCTGCTGCAGGTCGACAACAGCGGGATCAAGGACTCTATCCTCCTCGCCACCCGGTATATCTATCAGTTGATCGAATCCGGCCAGGCGCAGCTCAAGTTCAAGGAAAACTACCGCGCCCGGATCGCCTACCACATCCCCTGCCACCTGGAGAAACTGGGCTGGGGCATCTTCTCCACCGAACTGCTGAAGATGATCCCCGGTGTGGAGTTCACCCTCCTCGACTCCAACTGCTGCGGCATCTCCGGCACCTACGGCTTCAAGAAAGAGAACTACGAGGCCTCCCAGGCCATCGGCAAGCCCCTCTTCGACCAGATCAAGTCCGTGAACCCCGACTTCGTTGCTTGCGACTGCGAAACCTGCAAATGGCAGCTCGAGATGTCCACCCCCTACCCGGTCAAGCACCCCATCTCCATCCTCGCCGAAGCGCTGGAATAGAGATTAATCCAGCGTGAAGATGTCATTGACCGTCTTCCCGAAATAGGCCGATAGTTTGAGGGCCAGTTCGGTGGACGGGATGAACTTCCCGTTCTCGATCGCGTAGATGGTTTGTCGGGACACCCCGACTGCATCTGCGAGCTCCTGTTGCGAGATGCGCAGCACGGCTCTTTCGACACGGATGTTATTCTTCATCGGCCCCCTCCTTGTTATACCGGCCGAGGCGGATCTTGTACAGGATCAAATACAGGATAAACACGGAGCCGAAACTTGCAAAACCATCGAACGCATCCTTGAGCATATCATGAGAATCCTTCTCAAGGGGGCCGGAAAGTTGGAGTATCGCCAAAACGGTATGAAGCAGGAAGCGCAACGCGCAGATCACCAGCAAGGCGGTCAACGCTGAACTTGTCCGGAGATGCAGGGTGAACTCATCCTCCGTCTTCTCACGTGCAAACCCGACCAAGAAGCATCCCAGATACAGGAACAGGATGCCATATATCTGAAAACGGACCAATAGCATATCATCCAGTCCGAAGAAGAAGGACCCAATCATCACCAGCAGTGCGGCTCCCGCAATGAACCAACCGACGACCTGGCACTTGTACGGCAACAGGAATACTTTCTTTTGCGTGTCCATATCGTGTAAAGTTTAACACTACAAAAGTAAAGTATAATTTACATATTTGCAAATAAAATTTACAACTTTCTTTCCGATTCCGGGTCATCCTTCGACTAGCTCAGGAACCGCCCGAAATCAAGAAGCATCGGACACGAAAATGCCCTCTTACGAACCGAAACGTGGCCGACCCCCAATTCGGGGCACGGGGTCGGCCACGTTTCATTTCACAGGACGGCTATTTCGTAGCCGACCGATTTTAGAGATTCCGGGACAAGCCCAAGCCCGAAACTTCACGAATCAGTCCGGGGAGGCCTGAAGCGGGCGGCGGGAGGCTCCGGCGGATTTCGGCTTTCATCGACCGCGAGCCGCGAGGGAAGGCGCGGTCCCAGCAGGGATGACGGCGTCTGTTTGAGCGCTAGTTAGGTCCGCCTGCGGGACTAACTGAGCGAGTTCGCCGTCAAGCGCCTTCCCGACACCGTGCGAGCACGATGAAAGACGCATGACGCCGGAGCCACCGCCGCCCGCCAGACCTCCCCGAACATACTCACTGTTCACATACTACTACACCAACAGCTCGAGGTCCTGCGGTTTGAGAATAAGGGCCTTGGCCAAGCTGGCGGATCGGCCTGACAAACCGCGGCGGAGCATTTCGACAGCGACATCCAAGCGAGTCTTGAACGATGCTTTGGATAATTTTCGTCCACACCGTCTAACGCAGATTTCGTTACCCAGACGCCGGAGATCCTGGATCGAACGGGATTCGAGATAACGACTATGGATCTGCTGCTTCAGCCTCGCCTCATCATCTTTCTTGATATGCATGAAGGCGATATAGGTGAACACGGATCGGAAGAATTGCTCGACGGCTTCATAATCAATGAAAGATTCCGGAAGGATTCTTCCGTCATAATCGCACATCCAATGGGCTGGGAGGGGGATTTTCGTGTGGAACATACGGCGTTGTTCCCGCACCGATAAGTCCCCTATCCTACGCCCCTTGAAGAAATGACGTTTCTCGGAAAAGTAGATGTTTCCTGAACCCCAGGCGTACTCCCCGGGGAGGTTCTTGAAAAAGTCCTGGCAGTTCCGATACACATACATGAACTTGATCAGGACATCATCGTGCGTTTTGATCGGATCACAAGCAAAGTAGATGCCCTGCCCGGGAAACCGCGTCTGCAGCCGCTGCTGCAAGACATCCCGGAATCGTTTTACACGGACCTCCAGTCCCTTCACGACAGTATGAAGATGTGTATCATTTACCGTCAATACCCACACCCGCACCCCGGCAATCTCCGCACAAACCGCCACGCTGTTCCAAGCATACAGCTTGTCTTCATCCGTATTGAAAGGAATATCCGCCCGGGTACCGTCCGAATAGACATGCCACATGTTTTCAACCACTTCGTCCTTCATACTCTTCTTTTGCCCGCAAGGTACTGCGACCAAAAAGGGAAACGGATAAAAAAGAAAAGCCCGTCCCAAAGGCTTACAACGCGGTTTTCGGAGAAACCGTTTCAACAAAATTCAAGGAAAATCGTGTAAAAGACAGATGGGGAAAAGATGCCGAATACGCTCGGGCACGCTTTCGCCCTCCTACGACACGAATCGTGGCCGACCCCCTATCCGGCAACTGGGGTCGGCCACGTTGCATTGCGTAGAATACGGATTCCGTGCCCGACCGTTTTGGGAGATTCCCGGTCAAGCCGGGAATGACGGAGGAGACAAGCCCGGAGAGACGAAAAAGCGCAGCCGGGAGGTAGATTTCTCGACTGCGCTCGAAATGACAGGAAGGAATGCCGGAACGACGCCCTGCTACTCCCCTTTCAGGTACTTGAGCCAGAAGGCGTTGTTTTCCGCCTGGAAGTGGACGCCCTGGTAGCCGCGGTAGCCGTGCATGCCGTCGGGGTAGACCATGAAGTCGAAGGAGGCGCCGATCTTTTGCAGGGCATCGATGAGCTGGAGGGTGTTCTGGTAGTGGACGTTGTCATCACCGGTGCCGTGGGTAATCTTGAGCATCACGGTGCCGTCGTCGCCGGGGCGGGCCGGGTAGGAGGCGATGCGGTCCACGGCGCGGGTGCGGGCGTAGCCGTCCGGGTTATCTTCGGGCGTGGACATGAAGCGTTCGGTGTAGTGCGTGTCGTAGAGTTTCCAGTCGTAGACGCCGCCGCCGGCGATGCCGTAATGGAAGGCCTGCGGCGCCGTGGCGACGAGGACAGCAGTCATCGTGCCGCCGAAAGAAAAACCTTCGACACCAATCTTGTCCCCCTTCACATACGGCAGGCTCTGGAGGTATTCCGCCCAAGCGACAAAGTCATCGACCTCCACCGTGGAAAGTTGCTTATAGATGCAGTCCAGGCCGGCTCGGCCGTTGTGGCCGGAGGCCCGGCAGTCGGCAATCAGTTCGATGATGCCGTTCTGCTGGTACCAGGCATAAGCGGCAGGCGACACCCAGCGGTCGGTCACCTGCGGGGAGTCCGGGCCGCCATAGATGTCCACATGGACCGGGTACTGTTTGGAAGGGTCGAATTCCTTCGGCAGCACAAGGATGCCCGGGAGGGCAAAGCCCTCGTTCTCGATGGTAATCACCTTCCCCAGGGAGTACTTGGAAGCGTCGAAGTCCGGGCCTTTCTGGTCCGCGACCAGCCAGTTCTTGGAAGGTTTGGAGGTCTGATACACACGCAATTGCGGCGGAACAGCCAGCGAAGAAGTCTGCGCGACGAAATACTTCCCGTCCGGGGAGAACTTCACGCCGGTCACATTCAGGGATTCGTCCGTCAGAGGCGTGATGAGACCCTTCGGGGAGACCTTGTAAAGGGCCGAGCGGATGTGGAGATCATCCCGCTGGGCGGTGAAATAGACGGTGCCGTCCTTCTCCGCGCGAATCAGATTGACGCGCCAGTTCGGGCCATCGGTCAGGCGGCGGACCGTTCCGTCATAGCCCAGGAAATAGATCTGCTGCCAGCCCGTCTCGAAGGCGCGAACCATGTACAGTCCCTTCTCCGTGAACAGCATGCCCTCGATCCAGTCCAGCCAGGTGGGATAATACTCGTGATAGAGAACACGCTTGGAACCGTCCCGCGGTGAGACGGCAAACAGGTCCAGGGTGTTCTGGATACGCGGCTCGTGGGCCACGTAGAAAGTCTGAGCGTCGTCCGACCAGAACGGAATGCCGAAATACTGGTCTTCCTTCTCGTCGAAATCGGCCCAAACGGTCGATACACGACCGGCAAACGCCTCAGGTACATCGACAAAGCCGATCTTCACCTCCGGATTCTTCTCCCCCACCTTCGGATAATGGGTTTCGCGGAGTTTCCCATCCTGGCCGAAGGGCGAATAGATCGGGAACATCGGCACCTCCGTGTCATCGAAATGATAGAAGGCCAGCCGCTTGCTGTCCGGCGACCACCAGAAAGCCCGATAGCGGGACGGACGGCCGAGGATCTCCTCGTAGTACACCCAGGAGGCGTATCCGTTCATCACTGTGGCCGTTCCGTCGAAAGTCAGGCGGCATTCCTTCCCGTCGGCGATGGTGACCACATACAGGTCATTGGCACGCGTGAACGCCAGCATCGTAGAGTCAGGCGAATACGTGAGGTTCACGGCGCCTTCCGGCTTCAGCGGGAAATCGGAGAACTTTTCCGGGGCCTGCACGCCGGTCACCTTCGTTCCCTTAGGCATCACCAGCTTGAAGCAGGTGTCGTCCGTGTACATTCCGTTGTACGTGAACGCCACCTCCTTGTCACCCAGCCACTTGTAGGCATAGGGCATCCGGTTGAACTCCTGGGCGAATGCGCCGCAAGCCAGGGCCGCGACGAAGGTTAAGGTCAGGAATAACTTCTTCATATCACTTATTGTTAGATTTCTCGACTTCGCTCGAAATGACAAGGTTATACAAACAGCTCGAAATGACAAGGTTAAACGAACAGTTCGTTCTTGAAATTCACGAGATATACTTTTTCGACGGCGCGGGTAAGGGCCGTGTAGAGCCATTTAAGGTCGTCCGGGGTGAGGAAATCCTGCCAGAAGGGATTGTCGATGAAAACGCAGCGCCATTGGCCGCCCTGGGATTTGTGCCCGGTGATGGCATTGGCGTATTTCAACTGCAGGGCGTTGAAGAAAGGATCCTCCCGAACGGCATCGTAGCGTTTCTTCTTGGTGGAAAGATGCGCATAATCCTCGCTGACACCTAGATAAAGGGCGTTCGCCTGCTCGTAGGTCAGGCCGGCTGATTCCGCCTCCAGGGTATCCAGGATGACCTTGGCGACGATTTCCTGGTCCTGATAGTCCGGGAAACGCAGGCGGGCTTCCGCGAAGTGGAGGCCGTAACGATCCTCATAATGGCTGATGCGGACCAGCTTGCAGATATCGCCGTTGGCGATGTAGTCCGTCCCCTCCAGCTCCTCGGCGAAATGATAACAATTCCGGACGATCATCAGCTTGTCGTCCCGCACAAGGCGTTCCTCCCGGAACTGGACCTGCGCACGGATGCCGGCGTTGTATCGGTTCGCCCGCTTGTTGGACCGGCACAGGACGATGGTTTCGTCCTCACCGTACCGCGCATAGGCATCGGTCAATGTCTCAATGAGTTCACCGCCGGAAATACGCTGCACGTCGTCGAAACCGGCAGTTGTCAGTCCCAACTCGTCCAGTGGAATCTCGCAATCCTCTTCCAGCAGTTCCCGCAGGTGCGTCGCATTCACGAGAATCCCCGAATCCGCCTGCTGGCGGACCACCGTCCGGAGTTCCGAGAAGCGGACGCCGCCCACGCCGGACATGTATTCCTCCGACAGCGCCGGAGACCGGTCCAGGCCCACGGGCGGCAGCTGCGCCGAATCCCCGACCAGGATCATCCGGCAATCGACCCCGCTGCGCATATACAGGATCAGATCCTCCAGCAGATTACCGGAACCGAAGGCCGCAGTACTCTGCCGCTCCCCCGCCTCGATGCCGATGAGCGACACCTCGTCCACGATGAAGAGCGTGTTCTTCGCCTTGTTCGGCGCCAGGGAAAACTGGCCGAAACCGTCGTCCCCATGGGATTTCTGCCGATAAATCTGTTTGTGGACGGTCGAAGCCGGCCGACCGGTATAGCCGGACAGGACCTTGGCCGAGCGGCCGGTCGGCGCCATCAGGATGACGGGCGTCTTGAGGTCCGTGAAAGCCGATACCACGGCCACCAGGACCGTCGTCTTGCCGGTGCCGGCGTACCCGTTCACAACCAGGATGTCGCCCTCGTCCGAGGTCAGGAACGCCCCGATGTCGCGCATCAGGGCATCCTGGCAGGACGTCGGCTCGTACGGGAGCCGACGCAGGAATTCATGGTACAGGAAACCTGCCCGGTCCATAGGCTATCCCTTGTGGAAAATGCTCGCAAAGACGGCGAGCACGGGATAGATCTCCACGCGCCCGAGGAACATGTCGAACGAGAAGATGAACTTGAGGGCGTCCGGCTCCGCGTTGTAATTCCCGAATGAGCCGATGGTTCCGAGGGAGGGACCCACATTCGTAAGCGAGGCGATGGAGCCCAGGAGGGCATGCTGGTTCGGATCGCCGATGACGACACACAGGACGGACGAGAGGGCGATCAGGAGGAGGAACAGGGCGATATAGAGGATCTGCTGGTACACATCCTCGTCCCGGAGCATCCGCTTGCCGAAACGGACCTCGAAGATGGAGGAAGGATAGAGGGTCTTGACAATCTGCATGCGGATGGCCCGGAACAGGACGAGCACGCGGTCGGACTTGAGGCCGCATGTCGTGGACCCCGCACAGCCGCACACGAGGCCGCCGAGGATCAGGATAAAGCACGGCAGCATGGGCCAGTTGGCATTGTCACTGATGGCCAGTCCCGACGTGGATGTATAGCTGACCACGTGGAAAGTTGCATCCAGGAAGGCCTCGCCCCAAGTGGCGTCCACCCCCTGCAGTTTGAGCGAGAGGGCCGCCAGGATGGAACCGCCCGCCAGGCTGAACAGGAAGAACTTCAGCACCGGATTGTTGAGCGGACGGAGCGACCGGGTCACGAACGTCATGTACAGCAAGCCGAAATGCAGCGATGCCAGGAGCATGAAAAGGATCGTGAGCACGGAAATGAGCGTGGAATGGAAATAGCCCACGGACAGGTTATGGGTGGAGAACCCACCCGTCGCACAGACACTGAAGGCGTGGTTGACGGCATCGAAAGCGTTCATGCCGGCCGCCCAGAAACTCAGGAAAGCCAGCGCGAAGAGAGCGAGATATACCCGCGCAAAGATGGACACGGACTTGTTGGCCCGGGACTGGTAATCCTCCCGGGACAGCGACGAAAGTTCCATGTTCGTCAGCCGAAGGCGCACCGGCGAGGAATTCGGGATAATCAGCAGGAGAAACACCACGACGCCGAGACCGCCGATGAAATGCGTGGAAGAGCGCCAGAACAGCAGGCTCCGTGGCAGCGCTTCCACATCCTCCAGGATGGTGGCACCGGTGGTTGTGAAGCCCGACACGCTCTCGAACCAGGCGTTGGCGAGGGTGAACGGACCGCCATAAAGCACATACGGAAGCATGCCGAACAGGAAAGACAGGATCCAGGAAAGGAAAATGATCATGTATCCGTCCC
>JAEEGK010011751.1_pt1 | contig 19953 bp, 14 predicted proteins | sample 8958771 | NCBI WGS metagenome assembly JAEEGK01 (sample SAMN16246547, study PRJNA631951) | gut metagenome | biome: gut microbiome; feature: rumen; material: SC-attached | host: Bos | place: Iran: Karaj | collected 2018-10
GCCGTGATGGTCATCGACGCCGTGCTGATCGTCAGCGTCGCGGTCTTTGCGCCCGTGCCGTTGGAGTTCTTCCAGCCGTCGCCCTTGTTGTACTGCCACTGATAGGTGAGCCCCGCGCCGGTCGCCTTGACCGTGAATTTTGCCGCTTCGCCGACCGGCTTGGTCAGACTTGCGGGCTGTGCGGTGATCTTCGTCTTGACCTTGAGCGTGCACGCAACGGTCGTTGCCGTTCTGCCGTATTCATTTGAGACGATGCAGCGGTACTTGTAGCCGTTTCTGCCCGCGGTGATCGGGATGCTCAGCCGCTCGGTCGCCGCACCTGTGCCGTTGGACTTCTTCCAGCCGTCGCCCGCGTTATACTGCCACTCATAGCTCAGATCACCGCCGCTCGCACCCACGAAAAACTCTGCGGTGTTGCCGATCGGTGCGGTCACGCTGTGCGGCTGCGTCTGAATCTTCGGACTGTAGGGCGTCAGGGTGACCTCCTTTGCGAAGGTATCCGCCGCATCGTCGTAGAAGCCGTAATACCGGAACCACCAGTTTTCCCGCGCTGTGACCTCCACACCGTAGAACGAGTAATTCCTGATGAAGGCGATTGCCTGTTTCGTGCCCGTCACATGGAGCGCGGCGTTTTCCGCGATCAGCGTGCAGGCGCTGTTGTCTGAAATGCCGTATTCGCCGCTGATGTCTGCCGTGATATTCTGAATCCTCAGATCGCCGCCTGCGAAATAGATGCCGGTATCGCCGGCGCTGACGGTGAGCCTGCCTTCTCCGGTCAGGGTCGCGCCGTCGACAAAATAGAATACGCAGCCGGCTGCGGTCAGGCTGGAATCCTGATCGATGCTGACCGTGAGACCGGGAATCCGGGATTTGATCATGTCGCCCCTGCATCTGAGATCGCCCTTCACGGAGAGGATATTGTGCGCCGCATCAAAGCTGAAAACGCCGTCGTGGAGAATATCGTCCGAATTGCGGCTGGTGACCTGCTTTCCTGCGACCGACAGATCATATCCGACGGTGACTTTTTCCGTGAAATAGCCCGGGAGACCGTCCTGGTCAATGCGTGCATAGGTGCTGCTGTTGTAGTGATAGTCATGCGCTGTGCCGTTGCCGCCGACCAGACTGCCGCAGAGACCGAACATATGATCGCCGTCTGTGACATTCACCGTGCTCCACGAATCATCGACATAGACCGTGGTGAGGCTCTGGCATCCGTAGAACATGTATGCCATATCGAAGACATGACGTGTGTTCAGACCGCAGAGATCGACGCTCTTTACGGTGCTGTACATGAACATGTTGCCCAGATTCGTGATGTTTTCCGCGACGATCTCGCCGAGATCGACGGATTCGATCACGGTATCTCCGAACATGAAGGACATGTTCTTCACATTGGAGAAATCCGCGTTGGACAGGTCGAGCTTCGTCAGAATGACCGGGTCCGGATTTTCGAGATTGGTCTGCCCCAGCTCGGCAAACAGACCGCTGCAGTCCTCCGGCATCACAGCACCGGGCACCGTCAGGATCTGACTGACAGGGTACTCCGCATATTCGTAATACCCGGGTTCATCCTCTTCGGTGTGGTCTTCGTTATTGATGTAATGCGCGATGTAGGGTGCGAGGTCTTCTGCGGTAAAGGCGCCGGTGATCGTGAGCGTCCTGCTGTCCGGGTCATAGCGGAGCGGTGCATCATCCGCCGAGACCGTGACCGCGGGCAGTGGCAGTGCGAAGAGCATTGCCGCAGACAGGAAGGCAGCCGCGGCTTTTTTCCGATACTGTTTCATGTTGGATTGTCCTTTCCGCTGCAAAATTGTACCGCGTACCGCGCAGCACTCAGTACACTGTCTTTATTATAGCACACTATCGGCAAATCTGCACAAGGAATCCGACGGTTTTCTTCAACGAAAATACAACGGCTGCACATGCTTCGATTGTGTTTTCTGCACAATGACTATCCGATCGGCGGGAACGCCGCAGGGCTCACAGCTCGTCCAGCGCTTTCTTCGCAATATCTCTTCTCTGTGCATATTTCGGCACATCGGGACACTGTTCTGAGAGCCGTTCCCAGAGACTCCTCGCCGTGGTGATATGCCAGATCTGTTCTGCGGTGTCCGGTGCAGCGCCGCCTGATTGTTCGAATCCACACACGCAGGAATCGCAGGAAAGCGCCGTTTAAGCGTCGCGCGGTCAGTCGGCTGCAGCTCCGCCGGCAGAATCTTCTTGCCCGCTGAGCTGGCGTCGGGGTATTCGTGCTGCATGACATAATTGCCCTGCTCCAGCAGATTCGGCGTCACGACCAGCGCAAACAGCTTTCTCTTTGTGAGCGCGTCCTGAATCGCCTGATTGAAGCTCTCGCCGGAGACAAGAAATTCGTCATACCAGATCGCGAGATTGCGGCAGAAGTCGTTTTTGTGGATCAGCCGCATCAGCTCCTGCGCGAAGCGGCGGTCCTTTTTGCGATAGCTGAGGAAAATGTATGCATCGAAGGCATCGCGAACCTTTTGCGCCGTTTCGTCACCGATCAGCACGGAGTTGAGGTAGTGCGTCAGCTTGTCCTCGTAGGAGATCGCGGTCTCGTCGCGTGCGGTTGGGTCGAGGCACTGCAGGTCGCCGCAGATGCGGTTGAATTCCGACGACAACCCGATTCGACCAGAATCGGCAGAACCGGGATATGCCGCTGCATCGCAAACGGGAAGATGCCCCGCCTTGCAAAACAGTCGCGGTAGAGAAACCGGCTGCTCACGGGAATCACGATGAGCGCAGTAAAATGAGAGTGAAACCGGAGCCGGGCACTGCAAGGTTATAGCATTGAAAACGGCGAAATGTCAAGGCAATCCGAATGCGCATCTGCATAGCATTCACGCCCCGCACATCTTTCCGAGTGTGCAGAATCGCCGTAAATCTGTTGGTTTTTCCTGTGTGCAGTGCAGTCGCCGAAACGATTGACAGCCGCACCAAAAACCTGTATAATAGAAGCAGCATGGACGGCAGTCACGGAAAGGAAGTGCAGCGATGAAGTACAAAACCCGTAATAACCGCTCGCCGCAGGGCTTGCAGCGCGTGTTTCTCACCGGCTATCCCGATGATTTTGCGCAATGGCTCGAGCCGATCTCCGCGCAGATCTTAGAACGGCACAACTGCGCCGTGTTCTACGAGGAGGACCCGGAAAGCCCAGCGGATGCAGAAATCTTTGAATCGGACCTTGCGCGCATGCAGCTGATCGTGATTCCGGTGAGCAGCCGGTTTCTCTACCGCGACTGCTTTGCACGGCGCGTCGTGTTCCCGTTCGCGATGGAGCGGCATATTCCGGTTCTGCCGATTCTGGTGGAATCGGGGTTGTCGTCGGAATTTGACCGCATCTGCGGCGACCTGCAGTGCCTTGACCTGAACGCACGCGACGAGACCGCGATCTCCTACGAGGACAAGCTGACGCGCTATCTCAACTCTGTACTGATCGGCGACGAAACCGCCAAACAGGTGCGCGATGCCTTCGACGCCTACATCTTTTTGAGCTACCGCAAAAAGGACCGCCGATTTGCGCAGGAGCTGATGCGGCTGATCCACAGAAATGACTTCTGCCGCGATATCGCGATCTGGTACGACGAATTCCTCGTGCCCGGCGAGAGCTTCAATCAGGCGATTCAGGAGGCAATCAAAAAGAGCGAACTGTTCGCGCTGGTCGTGACACCGAATCTGCTCGAACAGGGCAACTACGTCATGCGGCACGAATATCCGGACGCGAAAGGCGCAGGCATGAAGATTCTGCCCGCCGAATTGCAGCCGACTGACCGCGCGACGCTCGAGCAGCATTTCGACGCAATTCCTGCGTGCGTGGATTCGAACAATCAGGCGGCACTTGCGGATTCGCTTGCGGTTCTGCTCGAAAATGTCGCAAAGCCGGACAACGACGACGACCCGACACACAATTTCTTCATCGGGCTGGCATACTTGGGCGGCATCGACGTCGAAACCGACTATGACATGGCGCTGCGGCTGATCGAAGGCTCGGCGGAGCAGGAGCTGCCTGAGGCGATGCAGAAGCTCGTCGATATGTACAATTCCGGCGAAGGCGTCAAGCGGGATTACCGCAAAGCGATCGAGTGGCAGAGAAAGCTCGCGGATGTGCGGAAGAGGATGTTTGAAGCGGACCCGACCGAAGACAACGCAATCGACTGGTTCAATACACTCTTCTATCTTGGAGAAGCACTGCGAGCGGTCGGCAAACCGAAGGAGGCTGGAGTTGTCTTTGAGAAAATGCTTCACGCAGCAGAACAATGCCAAGAGTATGGCTTTTCTTTTGCGAAGCGTGCTCTGTCAATCAGCTACAGTAATCTCGGCGATATCTGCGAAGCACAGGGCGGGCTGACAGAGGCACAGCAGTATTATGAACAGTCGCTGCAGATGTTTGAACAGCTTACGAAGGAGACCGGAACGGTTCAGGCACGGCGCGATCTGTCAGTCAGCTATGGCAGGCTCGGCGATATATGCCGGGCACAGGGCAGGCTGACTGAGGCGCAGCGGTATTATGCGCTGTCGCTGCAGATTGCTGAACAGCTTGCCGAGGAAACCGGAACGGTCGAGGCGTGGCGTGATCTGTCGATCAGCTATGACTGTCTCGGCGGTATCTGTGAAGCACAGGGCAGGCTGGCTGGGGCGCAGCAGTATTATGAACAGTCGCTGCAGATTCGGGAACAGCTTGCAGCAGAGACCGATACGGTCGAGGCGCGGCGCAATCTGTCCGTCAGCTATGACAATCTCGGCGATAACTGCAAATCACAGGGCAGGCTGACCGAGGCGCAGCGGTATTATGAAAAGTCCCTGCGGATCCGTGAACAGCTTGCCGAGGAGACCGGAACGGCTGCGGCAAGGCGCGATCTGTCCGTCAGCTATAACAAGCTCGGCGGCATCTGCGAAGCACAGGGCAGGCTGACCGAGGCGCAGCGGTATTATGAACAGTCTTTGCAGATCCGTGAACCGCTTGCGGAGGAAACCGGAACGGTCGAGGCGCGGCGCGATCTTTCCATCAGCTATGGTCATCTCGGCAGCATTTGTGAAGCACAGGGCGTACTGACAGAGGCTCGGCAGTATTACGAAAAGGTGCTGCAGATCCGCGAACAGCTTGCAGAGAATACCGGGACGGTCGAGGCACGGCGCGATCTTTCGTGCAGCTATGACTGTCTCGGCAATATCTGTAAAGCACAGGGCGGATTGAAATATGCATTGCAGTATTACAAAAAGGCGCTGCAGATCCGAGGACAGCTTGCCGAGGAGGCCGGGACGGTGGAAGCGTGGCGCGATCTGTCGATCAGCTATGATAAATACGGCAAAATCTTTATAGAACTTGGATTACTGACAGATGCACTGCAGTATTGCGAAAGGTCTCTGCAGATTCTCAGACTGCTCGCGGAGAAGACCGGAACGGTCGGTGCGTGGCGCGATCTTTCGTGCAGCTATAACAATCTCGGCGATATCTGCACAGAGATGAGCCGGCTGACAGAGGCGAAGCAGTATTACGAAAAGGCAATGCATATTCGTGAACAGCTTTCGGAGAAGACCGGAACGCCTGAGGCACATGACGATCTTGCTGTGTCACATTATAAGCTCGGCTGCATTGCAAAGCAGACGGATGACCGAAGAGCGCATTTCTCCGCGGCGCTGCGCATCTGGGAGCAGCTTGCCGCACAGTGCCCCGAGGTGCCGACATACGCCCAAAGAAGAGACATTGCGAAGGAAGCTCTGGAGGCACTGTGAGCCGCGCTGCAGGATCACCGTTTTCAGCTGGGAAACCGCCGATTCCATCGCATTGCTGCGCAATGCTTATGCTGGCTCTGCCGCGCACCTCGCTCAAGTGTCAAGCCTTTGGCAGAGGTTTGGGGACGGAGTACCCAATTTCAATCCGCCGAAGGCACTTTTATCCGTGTTTCCCTAGGGAACCACTGATTAAATCACGCCTTACGGCTTGGCACGCAATCTGCTTGCATATTTTCCGTCATCTTGCACGAAAACTCCTTGCCGGGCGCATGTTCCGCGGAGCGGAACTGCGCAGTTTGCTTGCAAACATGCGCCAGCCCAGCGGCGTCGTTTTCATACAATCTGACGAAAAATCTGACAGATCAAGCGCGCTTGATCGAAAGCATCCTTGCGCACCAGATTTAATCCGTGTTTCCCTAGCGCATCAGCTCCGCGCGGAGAAAGGTCAGGATCTTCTTCTCGCGGCGTGAGACCTGCACCTGTGTCATCTGCATGCGCACCGCCGTCTGCTGCTGTGTCAGCCCCAGCCGGTACCGCAGACGGATCAGCTCCCGGTCGGAAGGCTCCAGCAGCGCCAGCACCTGCTGCAGCGCCAGCCGCTCCTGCAGCGCGGTCTCCGGCGAGGGCACCGGAATATCCCATGCCCCCGTGCCGTCCTCGGTCAGCGCCGTCAGCGAGACCGCGGGCTGCGCGGCACAGAGCGCCTCTGCCGCCTCGGATTCGGTCAGCCCGAGTGCCGCTGCGACCTCCGCGACAGTCGCTGCAGCCCCCTTTTCCTGCGCGATCTCCCCGCTGACCCGCCATGCCTCCTGCGCGCGCTGCTTCAGCGCCCGGCTCACATGCACGCTGCCGCCGTCGCGGAACAGCCGCCGGATCTCACCCATGATCACCGGGACCGCATAGGTCGAGAAGCAAACCCCGCGCGAGGGGTCAAACGCATTTGCCGCCTTGACCAGCCCGAGGCAGCCCGCCGAATAGAGCTCCTCATATTCGATGCCGCGGCCGCGGAAACGGTTTGCGCAGAGATGCGCCAGCCCGAGATGCTCCTCAGCCCGTGCTGCCGTCTGCATGATGTATGCGCTTTCGCATCGTGACGGTCGTGCCGGTGCCGGGGCGGCTCGAGACCTGCAGCGAATCGGTGAAGCTCTGCATGACCGTGAACCCGAGCCCGGCGCGCTCCTCGCCCGGCGCCCCCGACCAGAGCGGCTGCATTGCCTGCCCGATATCCGCGATGCCGCAGCCCTTATCGGCGATGCGGACATAGATGACGCTGTCCGGCAGCAGCCGCACCGTCACGGAGATGACCCCGTCGGGCACACTGCGGTAGCCGTGCACAACTGCATTGGTGACAGCCTCGGAGACTGCCGTGCGCAGGTCGGCGAGCTCCTCGACGGTCGGGTCGAGCTGTGCAGCAAAGGCGCAGACCGCCGTCCGCGCAAACTGTTCGTTCTCCGATCTTGCCGGAAAGCTGCACCGCAGCTCATTGAGCGATCTCATGTGCCTGCTCCTTTCCCGTGCCGCATGCCGCATAGCTGCGAATGACGGCGAGCCTGTCCGCGCCGGAGAGCCGCAGCACCTTTCTGATCTGCGGCGCCGGATTGTGGATTTCGAGGACGCCGCCGTATTCCTCGAGCAGATGCCATCTGCCCATGATCAGCCCGATGCCGGAGCTGTCCATGAAGGTCACGCGCCGGAAATCGAGCACGAGCACCCCGGGGAGCTGCTCATGCACAGCCTGATCGACGGTTTCGCGGATATCCCGCATCCGGTGGTGATCGAGCTCGCCCTCGAGAAGGACGGTCAGCCTTCCGGGCTCTGCTTTGAGTTCTGTCATGTGATATCGTATCCTTTCCTTCTGTGCCCGTCTGTCGGGTCTCTTTTTATTTTACCGCGTCTGCGCTGCGAATTCTGTCGGTTTGCGGCGGGCTGAAAAAGATTCCGCATTCCCCGCAGCCGCATCTCATTTCTAACTTCTCACTTCTCACTTCTCATTTCTCATTGCTTTTTTCGTCGGAATGTGCTATAATGTCAGCAGAACCCCCACTGTTTCCGAAAAGGAGAGCTGATTCATGCTGCAACTGGCACAAAACTATGACGTGATCATCGCGGGCGCGGGCGCCGCCGGGCTCTATGCCGCACTGCATCTGCCCGCAGACCTCAGGGTGCTCGTGCTCGCCAAGCGCGAGGCGACGCTCTGCAACTCTGCCCTTGCACAGGGCGGCATCGCCGGTGTGTGGAATTCCCCCGACGACAACATCGAGCTGCACGCCAACGACACCCGCATCGCCGGCGCCTTCACCAACAACCCGAAGACCCTGCAGATCCTCGTTTCCGAGGCGGCGCAGGATATCGAGCAGCTTGTGGAATACGGCGTTGACTTCGACAAAAACCCCGACGGCGACTTCGACCGCACCCTCGAGGGCGGACACTGCCGCAGGCGCATTTTCCACTACCGCGATTCGACCGGCGCGGAGATTCTGCGCGGACTGCTTGCTCAGACCGCATTGCTGCCGAATGTCACGATCTCCGAGCACACCGTCATGAGCCGCGCGGTCAAGACCGGGACCGGCTTCACCGTCGAGCTGCTGCGCGGGGATACCCTCACCCCGGTCAACTGCCATTTTCTCATCATGGCGACCGGCGGCATCGGGCGTGTCTACGAATACACCACCAACAGCGCGATCGCGACCGGCGACGGCATCCGCATCGCCTATGAGCTCGGCGCGCGCATCAAGAATCTCAGCCTGATCCAGTTCCACCCGACCGCCTTCAACAACAAGCACACCCGCGAATGCTTCCTCATTTCCGAGGCGGTGCGCGGCGAGGGCGCCTATCTCAGAAACTGCAACATGGAGCGTTTCATGCAGCGCTATGACGACCGTCTGGAGCTCGCCCCGCGCGACGTCGTCTCGCACGCGATCATTCTGGAGAGTCAGCGCACCGGCTCGCAGGATTTCTGGCTCGATATCACCCACGAGGACCCCGAGGAGGTCAAAAAGCGCTTCCCGAAGATCTACAACAAGCTGCTCGAGCAGGGCTACGACCTGACGAAGGAGCCTGTGCCGATCTATCCCTGCCAGCATTATCTCATGGGCGGCATCGACGTCGACTCCAACGCGCAGACCCGTGTCGACCGGCTCTTTGCCTGCGGCGAGTGCGCGCACACCGGCGTGCACGGCAACAACCGTCTCGCGAGCAATTCGCTCCTCGAGGCGCTGGTCTTCTCGCGCAGAGCCGCGCAGGAGATCGCAAGGGAAGCCGCAGATATCAGCCCGCGCTTTGAGCAGGGCAGCTTCCCGGAGATCACCGCGACCGAGCCGATCCCGCACGGCATCCGCACCGAGCTGCGCAAGATTCTGCAGGAAAACTACTTTGTCATTCCCAACACCGAAAACATGCCAAAAGCCTATGCCCGCGTGACCGAGCTGATTCAGCTGATCGCGTGCGAGGACTGGAAAATGGACCTTGACTATCTCGAGGCGAAATCGCAGGCGACCTGTGCCTATCTGATTCTGGAGGAACAACTGTAATGGAGCTGCTGCAATCCTATGTCGACAAGGTGATCCTGCACGCGCTGGAGGAGGATATCACCGGGCTCGACGTGACAACCGACTTTCTGCTCGACGAGGCACACGAATCCGACGCCTATCTGATGGCGAAGGACGCGGGCGTGCTCTGCGGCATGGAGATCGCCGCGCGCGTATTCGCGCTGGTGGGCGAGGGCGTGACCTTCACCGCAAAGGCAAAGGACGGCGACCGTGTGAAATACGGCGATATTCTCGCGGAAATGCACGGCAGAACGCGCACGCTCCTCAAGGGCGAGCGCACGGCGCTGAATCTGCTGCAGCATCTCTCGGGCATCGCGACGGAGACGCGCAGATGCGTCGATATCGTTGCGGGCACGAATGCCTCGATCGCCGACACGCGCAAATGCCTGCCGGGCATCCGGGCAATGCAGAAATATGCCGTGCGCTGCGGCGGCGGCAAGAATCACCGCTTCAACCTCTCCGACGGCGCGATGCTCAAGGACAACCACATCGACGCCTGCGGGGGCATCATTCCCGCGATCACGCAGCTGAGACAGCATATCGGGCACATGGTGCGGATCGAGGTCGAGGTGCGCACGCTGGACGAGCTCGCAGAGGCGCTCGAAGCGAGAGCCGATATCATCATGCTCGACAACATGGACAACGACACGATGCGCAGAGCCGTGGAGATCACGGCGGGACGCGCCGTGCTCGAGGCGTCGGGCGGCATCACGCACGAGACGCTGCGCGGCGTCGCGGAGACCGGCGTCGATATCATTTCCATCGGTGCGCTGACCCACAGCGTCAAGGCGTTCGACATTTCGATGAAGTGGCGGCGGTGAGCGAGAAATGAGAAGGTAGGAGGGAGCAGGTCAAGTTAGGAGTGAGGAGTGAGGAGTTGTTCCGTCACTTTCGTTTCCTCTGCTGAAAAAACAATCAGCCGCCCCGAATATGGGACGGCTGATTCTTTATTTTCGCGGCGGCGCGCCATGATTCCGCATTCACTTCCTCCCTCCTGCTTCCCCCTCCTCACTTCTCATTTAGGCATAGTATTCCATTACGGGCTGTGCAAGGCGGACGCCCGGGATCGCTTCGAGCTCCTCGCAGAGCTGCTGCAAGCCTTCGTTGCTCGCCGGGCTGAGAAAACGCTGCACCGCATCGTCCGAGAGCTCCAGCCCATACCAGCCGTATGCGCTGCTGAAATCATTATGAGTCTCCAACAGCCAATACGAATCGCCCGGGATTCCCGACATTTCATCGACCGTGCCGTATGCGGAGAGTGCCCCGGGCACGGCGGCTCCGTCCGGAATATGCACATAGAATTCGTAGATTTCGTCAATGATCGGCTCCGGCAGACCGAAGCTGCACTCCTCACCGTACACAATGTCCAGCAGCACGGTCTCCGGCTTTTCGGCAAGCGCACGGATCAGCTCTGTGTAATCGCGGTAGACCGCGCCGCCGGGCGTACAGCAGATCGGCGCCTGCACCGATGCCATGCAGACCGTCCAGCCCTCCCGCGCATATCCGGAAAAATCGTTCATCACGCGGCACTGTGTCTGCTGGTCATAGCGAAAGCTGAACGAGTGCCCGGTGCCGGACATTTCCATCGCATTGTCACCGCCATACTGATATACAAAGCCCGACACCGGCTGCACAAGGCAGTTGTCCGCCGACGCGCCGTTCACATAGCCGATGCCGCTGCCGCCCGCATCCGTCCACGCGCCCTCCGACCAGTTGACCGGATACTGCCCGATCATGCCTGCCTTCAGTGCTTCGAGATCGCTGTCGCGGCAGAGAAACGCCACGCCGTATGGCACACAGTCGATCTCGCAGGGCAGATGCGCCTCCGCCTCGCCGCTCCGGAAGACCCGCTCCGCATCCCAGTCAAAGCCGTGCAGATAACCTGTCTTGAGCTGCTGAATGACCGCTTCGGGGTCTGCCTGTGCGGGCGGCTGTGCGGTCGTAACCGTCGATTCCGTCGTGCGCTGCGTCGTTCCGGTCGTTTTCGCTGTCATCTGCTTCGCTGTCGTCTGCTTCGCTGTCGTCTGCTTCGCTGTCGTTTGGGTCGTCTGCTTTGCCGTCGTATTCGTTGTCTGACCGGTCGTTCCGGCTGTCTCCGCTGCCGATCCGGTCGTCTGCTCCGTGACCGCCGCTTCGGTTGTCTGTTCGGTCTGCGAGACGGTCGTCACTGTCGTCTGCGTGCCGGTCGTGTCTGCCGATGTGCTGTCTGTCTGCGTATCGGACACTGCTGATTCAATGAGGTTGTCGGAATAGCCCGGCGCATAGGTGATGCCCTGCTGCCTGCCGAGCCAGCGCATCCCGAAATAAATTCCCGCACATGCCGCCGCGACAGCAGCAAGAGATGCGGTCACGCGCAGCAGCACCGGTGAATTTCTGGTCACAGGCTGCTCTGCCTCCTCGACAAAGCCCCGGTCGACCCGGGAGAACGCCTGCAAAAGCTCCTGCTCGTTCATAGCCAGTCCTCCTTTTCCAGAAATGCCCGCAGCCTTTTTCTGCCGCGGAACAGCATGGATTTGACCTTTGCCTCGGAAATCTGACCGTGCGCTGCGATCTCGCGCACACTCTGCTCGCGGACATAGCGCAGCACCATGACACGCCGCATCTCCGCGGGCAGCGCCGTGAGAAAGCGGTTGAGCGCAGCCGTCAGCGCCTTCTGCTCGACATGTGCCGCGACATTATCCTGCGCGGGCAGGCACTCTGCGAGCTCCTCGAGCACCGCGGGACGCTCCCCGCCGCCGCGCTTCTGTGCGCTGTCGCGGTGATAGCGGTTGATCGCCGTGCGCTTTGTGAGTGTTGACAGAAACCCGAACAGATCGTCGGGCTCTGCGGGCGGGATCGCCTGCCAGACCTGCATCAGCACATCGCTGACGACCTCCTCGGCATCCTCCGGGCACGATACGGATCGGAGCGCTGCGGTCCGCAAGCTCCTGCCGTATTTCCGGCGCAGCTCCTCCAGTCCGCGTTCGTCGCGGGCTTGCAGCAGCCCAATAATATCGCGGTCCTCCATCGGCGCTTCCTCCTTTCGTCTGCGGCTCAACCGGTATCGCCGCTGCCCTTCACTTATTATATCAGAAAATGGGGGCGATCGGTTGCATGGAATTGACTTTTTTAGCAGAATCGGCTATAATAGAACCGGAATATTACAGAAGGGAGCGTAACGCCGTGGCAGCCGCAAAACCGCCCGAGATTCTGCGTATGCAGGAGATACCGGCAGAAATCTTCATCGTGCGTTCAGCGCGGAAAACGGTCTCCGCCAAGCTGACCGAGGACGGCAGACTGCGCGTCGGGGCGCCGACCGGGCTGCCGCGCGCGGAGATCGAGCTGTTTCTGCGCAAGCATGCCGCAGAGATCAATGCCATGCTGAAAAAGCAGAAGGAGTCGCAGAAAAAAGCAGCCGCGCTCCCGCCGCTGACCTATGCCGATCTGCTGCGCCTCGCCGAGGAAGCCTGCCGGGTCATCCCGGCGCGCGTGCAGCATTATGCAGCGCTGCTCGGCGTCACCTACGGCAGGATCACCGTGCGCAACCAGAAAACGCGCTGGGGCAGCTGCTCGGCAGAGGGCAATCTCAATTTCAACTGCCTGCTCATGCTCGCGCCGCCGCAGGCGCTCGACAGCGTCATCGTGCACGAGCTCTGCCACCGCCTCGAGATGAACCATTCCAAGGCGTTCTATGCGCATGTCTACCGCGTGTTCCCAGAGTATGACAAATGGCACAAATGGCTCAGGGAGAACGGCGGCGCGCTCCTGCAGCGCATGAAAAACGGCGCAGACCAACCATAACCGAAACGGAGGATGACCTGATGAAACACTGTTCCAAACTGACGGCAGCAGTCACGGCGGCTGTGCTGCTCTGCGCCTGCACCCCGCAGGATTCCGGCAGCCCGGCTGTCACCGACCAGACCAAGCTGTCCGATGTGACGACCCTGACCGACGTGACGACTTTGACTCTAGCGACCGCGCTGACCGATCTGACGACACTGACCGAAGCGACCGCGCTGACCGAAGGAACCACGCTGACCGATCTGACGACGCTGACCGACGGCACGACCGCCGCATCACGGAGCGAATCGGCTGTGCAGACAACGACCGCGGCGGGGAATGTCACGGAGATCAAGGATCAGCGCGATGTGCTCGATATCTTCGCGAAGGGCAGCAAATCTGCGCTCACCGGCAAGGGCTATGTGTTTGCACGCAGCGGGCTCAATCTGCGCGACAAGCCCTCCGCGTCCGGCAAAAAACTCACGACGCTCAAACAGGGCACGGAGGTCACGGTCAGATCCGTCACCCGCGCCAATGTGCAGGGCGATTTTGACGCGGAAATCTGGATGGAGGTCGAGGCGGCGGGCAAAAAGGGCTATGTCTCCGCGGAATTCGTCGCCTTCTCCTGCACGGACAAGCCGGAGAGCCTCAGCGACGGACAGCGCGCCGCACTCGGCGTTCTGCTCTTCCAGCAGGCGCGCAAGCTGCGGAATTATTTCTTCCAGGAGGGCGGCATCCGCGCGACCGGGCTGGGTCAATCAGACACAGAGGGCTGGTGTGCCGTCGAGCCCAAGAGCATGACGCTCGCGCAGGTGAAAGCCGACTATAACACATATTTCGCGACGGAGATCTGGGGCGGTCTGGACGGCGTCTACAAGGAAACGGGCGGCAGGCTCTATCTTCAGCCGGCAATGCCCGAAAACCCCTACACCGACCACGAGGAGCTCACAAAGATCACCGGCGCCGCCGCCGACAGCCTCACCTTCTGCATGCATACGAAATGGTTTACCACGGGCGAATTTGTCATGGTCACCGAGAACGACGGCGTCACCGAGGAGCCGTTTACGGTGAAATATCTCGACGGCACATGGAAGGTGACGGACTTCACCGCAAACCTGTAATGAGAAGTGAGAAGTGCGCGGTTCGGATCAGGAGTGAGCAGCGAGGAGTGCGGAGTTGTTCCGTTTCTTCGCTTCTGCTGTGCAGCATGATACAAAAATGCCCCCGGTGTCCGGGGGGATGGCGATATTGGTGTGCCCGATCAATTTGAGAGCCGTTTCGCGCAAGAAATGAGAAGTGAGGAGTGAGGAGTGAGGTGTTGTTCCGTTCCTTCGCTTCTGCTGTGCAGCATAATACAAAGAGGAAATCGCCCGCGGGGGCTGCCCCGCAAAAAAAGACGCACCGTCTCTGTGCACGGGCACAGAGGACGATACGTTGAGTGAGTTTGCCCCCGCTGCCAATGCGCCGGCAGCATGTGGGAGCAACATGAAAAAAGGGGGATTCCGGGAGCGGCGTAAGCCTCCCGAGAAAGAAAATGTCAGATGATACCGGTTCGCATGATGCGCGAAGGCAGATCAGTGAACCGGATTGCAGAGGTAAGTGCCGAGCGCCTCGGCAAGAGCATGCAGCGAAGTCTCATCGGTCGTTGCGACCTCAAGACGGAGCGGCTGCTCACGGTCGAGCGTGAAGATGCCCATGATGGACTTTGCATCGACAGAATAGCTGCCGACCACGAGGGTTGCCTCAAAGGGGAAACGGCTCATGATATTGACAAAACGCTCAACATCGGTGATCTCGGGAAGATAAACGGTGACTGCAGACATCGTTTTTACCTCATTTCTCGAAAGCAGGTGGTGAACGGGCTCGCCGGCTTGCAGCGTCAGGTAGGGGAAACGCAGCAGCGTGCGCTGCCCGAGCACCGAAAAGCGATATATTTTGGAAGGGCTGTCATGAATTCACCCTGCGTTAAATATAGCACCGCAAGGGGCTTTTGTCAAGCAAAATCGTGCTATTTTGTACGAGTGACCGAATTTTGCGGGTGAAAGCAAACATCTTTTTTGCATTTCCCCGGATACTGTTTATGGTGCACAAGGGTTTGATGTTGAATTTGTGCACAATACACAAGGAGAAACCATGAATTACCAGATCATCACCCTCGGCTGCAAGGTCAACCAGGCCGAGAGCTCCGGGCTTGCAGCCGTGCTGGACAGCCGCGGGCTGCGTCGTGTCAGACAGGCGGAGGATGCCGACGTCCTGATCGTCAACAGCTGCGCGGTCACGGGCGAGAGCGTGCGGAAGGTGCGGCAGCTGCTGCGTTCGCTCAGGCGCCGAAACCCCGGGGCGCTGCTGATCCTCACGGGCTGCTGGCCGCAGGCGTTCCCGCAGGACGACTTTTCCGGGGCGGACCTTGTCACCGGCACGCGCGACCGCGAAGCCATGCTCGCCCGCATCGACGCGCTGGCAGCGGCACGCCCCGGGGAGACCGAATCGCATATTTCGCCCTATCAGCGCGGCGACAGCTTTTCCGCGCTGCCCTGTGCCGACACCACGCGCACCAGAGCCTTCCTCAAGATTCAGGACGGCTGCAATCAGTTCTGCAGCTACTGCATCATTCCCTATGCGCGCGGGCGGTCGCGCTCCATGCCGGTCGGACGGCTGCGGGAGGAGGCAGAGACGCTCAGTGCGCAGGGCTTCCGCGAGATCGTGCTGACCGGCATCAACCTCTGCTTCTACGGCGACGACATCGGCGCGACGCTTGCAGAAGCCGTGCGCATCTGCGCGGAACAGCCCGGATTTCTCCGGGTGCGGCTGGGGTCGCTCGAGCCCGAGCGCATGACGCCTGAGCTGCTCGCCGCGCTGCGCGGCTGCGGGAAATTCTGTCCGCAGTTTCACCTCTCTCTGCAAAGCGGCTCCGACGCCGTCCTAAAGCGGATGCACCGGCACTATGACACCGCGCAGTACCGCGCGCTGGCGGCTGAGATCCACCGGCTCTTCCCCGATGCCGCGCTGACCACCGACGTGATCGTCGGCTTCCCGGGCGAGACAGAGCAGGAATTCGCCGAGAGCTGCGCATTTGTCCGGGAGATGGGCTTTGCGAAGGTGCATGTGTTCCCCTATTCGCAGCGGGAGGGCACCAAAGCCGCGGAGATGCCCGGGCAGATCGCACCCGCGGTGAAGGCTGAACGTGCCGCAGCGCTGTCGGAAATAGCCGGTGCGATCCGCGCCGGGCGCCTTGCCGCGATGGTCGGGACACAGCAGCAGGTGCTCGTGGAAAACCAAAAGCAGCAAAATGCACAGAGCTTTCACCAAGGGCATACAGGCGATGGTACACTTGTGAAAATTTTCTCGGAAAATCGCGAAAAGGGTTTGCAGAATTCCGTCGTTTGTGTTACAATAAAGGGGTATGAGCAGGATGCGCTCATTGCCGATCTCAACTGACCGAAGGAGGTTCACGCCATGAACAAGGCAGATTACGCCGCTTCCCTCAAATCGCAGATGAACTGCTGTCAGGCAGTGCTGCTCGCCTATGCGGACGAGCTCCGGCTGCCGCCGGATACGCTGATGCGTCTGGGCTCGGCATTCGGCTCGGGCATGGCGACGACGGAGGGCACCTGCGGCGCGCTCGTCGGGGCGGAGACCGTGCTCGGACTGCTCGGCAAGCAGCCTGTGCGTGCCGATGCAAGACAGCTGTTCACCGAATTTGAACGGCTCTGCGGCAGCACGGTCTGCAAAACGCTCAAGGGCATCGGCACCGGGAAGGTGCTCTGCTCCTGCGAGGACTGCGTGCGCAATGCCGCAGCGGCTGTTGAAAAGCTGATCTGAACGGCGCCGCATGATTTGTTTTCCATTTCTCACTTTATCATAAGCGGAGGTAAATTGATATGGCAGTATTTCGCATTTACACAGAAAAGAAGCCGCAGTTTGCGGTCGAGGCACAGTCCGTGCTCTCCGATCTGCGCACGGCGCTCCAGCTCGATGTCCTCGGCATCCGCGTGCTCAACCGCTACGACGCCGATCACATCACGGAGGCGGATTTCAAAGCGGCGATCCCGACCGTGTTCTCCGAGCCGGCGGTCGATCTCACCTACGACAGGCTCCCGCTGCTCTCCAATCAGGAGCGCGTGTTTGCCGTCGAGTATCTGCCCGGGCAGTTTGACCAGCGCGCCGACTCCTGTGAACAGTGTATTCAGATTCTCAACGGAAAAGACCGCTGCCGCGTGCGCAATGCGAGAGTGTATATCGTCACCGGCGCGATCTCCGATGCCGAGTTCGACCGTCTCAAGCACTATCTGATCAACCCGGTCGAGAGCCGCGAGGCTTCGCTCGACACCGTTGACACGCTCGACACCAACTACGCGCTGCCCGAGACCGTCGAGACGCTGGAGGGCTTCATCGCGATGGACGAGCAGGGCAGACGCGATTTTCTCCGCACCTACGGGCTCGCGATGGATTACGACGACATCACCTTCTGCCAGAGCTATTTCCGCGATGAGGAGCACCGCGACCCGACGATCACCGAGATCCGCATGATCGACACCTACTGGAGCGATCACTGCCGCCACACGACTTTCCTCACGACCGTCGACAAGGCGGAGATCGCCACTCCCTATATCCAAGAGACCTACGACGAATATCTGCGCATCAAGCGCGAGCTCGGACGCGGCGACAAGCCGGTCACGCTCATGGATATGGCGACGATGGCAATGCGCAAGCTGAAAGCCGACGGCAAAATCCCCGCGCTCGACGAGAGCGAGGAGATCAACGCATGCTCGGTCAAAATCAAGGTCGAGACCGATCACGGCACCGAGGACTGGATCCTCATGTTCAAGAATGAGACGCACAATCACCCGACCGAGATCGAGCCCTTCGGCGGCGCGGCGACCTGTCTGGGCGGCGCGATCCGCGACCCGCTCTCGGGGCGCAGCTATGTCTATCAGGCAATGCGCGTGACCGGTGCGGCAAATCCGCTCGTGCCCGTTTCCGACACGATCCCCGGCAAGCTGCCGCAGCGCAAGATCACGGTCGGCGCGGCAAACGGCTATTCCTCCTACGGCAACCAGATCGGTCTGGCGACGGGGCATGTCACCGAGGTCTATCACCCGGGCTATGTCGCAAAGCGCATGGAGATCGGCGCGGTCGTCGGTGCGGCTCCCGCTGAGAATATCCGCAGAGAGAGACCCCAGCCGGGCGATATCATCATCCTGCTCGGCGGCAAGACCGGCAGAGACGGCTGCGGCGGCGCGACCGGCTCCTCCAAATCCCACACGCTCGAATCGCTGACGCACTGCGGCGCAGAGGTGCAGAAGGGCAATCCGCCCGAGGAGCGCAAGCTGCAGCGCCTCTTCCGCGACCCCGAGGTCACGCGCCTCATCAAGCGCTGCAATGACTTCGGTGCGGGCGGTGTCTCCGTCGCGATCGGCGAGCTGACCGACGGGCTCGATATCGACCTCAACGCCGTTCCCCGCAAATATGACGGTCTGGACGGCACCGAGCTGGCAATCTCCGAATCGCAGGAGCGCATGGCTGTGGTCGTCGCGCCCGAGGATGTCGAGGCATTCATGGCAGCCGCGGCAAGAGAGAACCTGCAGGCGACCGTCGTCGCAGTCGCGACCGACACGAACCGCCTGCGCATGAACTGGAACGGCAGAACGATCGTTGATCTGTCGCGCACCTTCCTCAACTCCAACGGTGCGGAAAAGCACACCGATATCATCGCGGCAGCACCCGCGAGCAAGGCCGAGACCTACGAATCCGCCTTTGAGGACACCCCCGAGGGCTGGCGCGAGATGATGAGCAGCCTCAATATCTGCTCGCAGAAGGGTCTGGTCGAGAAATTCGACTCGACGATCGGCGCGGGCACAGTGCTGATGCCGTTCGGCGGCGCCTATCAGCTCACCCCGGCGCAGGCAATGGCTGCGAAGATCCCGGTGCTCTCGGGCGAGACCACGACCTGCTCGGTCATGGGCTGGGGCTTCCACCCGACGCTTTCGGAGCAGTCGCCCTATCACGGCGCAATGCTCGCGGTGATCGAATCCGTCGCCAAGGTGATCGCGGCGGGCGGCTCGTGGCATCAGTGCTGGCTGACCTTCCAGGAGTATTTCGAGCGCACGCAGAATGACCCCAAGCGCTGGGGCAAGCCGTTCTCGGCACTGCTCGGCGCCTTCAAGGCACAGCTTGAGCTCTCCTGTGCCTCCATCGGCGGCAAGGATTCCATGTCCGGCACCTTCGAGCACATCGACGTTCCGCCGACGCTCGTGTCGTTCGCGGTCTCCACGGCGGACACAAAGCGCGTGGTGTCCACGGAATTCAAGGCGGCGGGGCACACCGTCATCCGCATCGCCCCGATGTATTACAGCACGGGGCTGCCCGAGTGGGACAGCATCCGCCGCGTGTTCGATCAGGTCGAGCAGATCATCACGGACGGCAGAGCGAAGGCGGTCTGGACGGTCTCGAACGGCGGTGTCGCCGAGGGTCTCGCCAAGATGGCAATGGGCAATCACATCGGCTTTGAATTCACAAAGCAGCTCCCCGAGACCGTGCTCTTCCAGCCGATCCCCGGCTCCTTCCTGATCGAGCTCGAGGGTCCGGCGAAGGACGGCGAGGAGGTCATCGGCAGAACGACCGCACAGTACAAGATCTTCTCCGACAGCTACACGATCAGCATGGACACGCTCCAGAAGGCATGGGAGGGCAAGCTCGAATCGGTGTTCCCGTGCCGCATCAAAACCGAGTTCAAGACGATCGAGGCGTATACGCATAAGGCGGCATCGCGCCCGGCACCGGCTGTCAAGGTCGCAAAGCCGCGCGTGCTGATCCCGGTCTTCCCCGGCACCAACTGCGAATATGATACCGCACGCGCTTTCGAGCGCGCAGGCGCAGTGCCCGAGGTGCTGGT
>JAEEGK010011754.1_pt1 | contig 19951 bp, 11 predicted proteins | sample 8958771 | NCBI WGS metagenome assembly JAEEGK01 (sample SAMN16246547, study PRJNA631951) | gut metagenome | biome: gut microbiome; feature: rumen; material: SC-attached | host: Bos | place: Iran: Karaj | collected 2018-10
ATAATAATAATAATAATAATAATAATAATAATAATAATAATAATAATAATAATAATAATAATAATAATAATAATAATAATAATAATAATAATAATAATAATAATAATGAAATTATCAAACAAAAGAAAAATATTAACATTAATAATAAATTAAAAGAAAAAAAAATTAATAATATTCTTAATAATTATAATACTGCTAAAATCTTATCAAATAAAGATAAAAACATTTCATTAAAAGATAAAATTAAAAATAATACATTTACTAAAGATAAAATATTATTAAATAAAAACAATAATATAAATAATAATAATAACAACACAAATCGAACATCAAAATCCAACAGTAAAAACAAAACAAAAATCGAAAACATACAAAATAAAAAACCAGAAATTATTAAAAATAAAAACAACAAAGAATTATCAGACACATCATCATTATCAACAAATTCATTAACCGAATCAAAAAAAACCGAACTTTTAAAAACAGGAAAATATTATTCATACGAATCTCAAAAACTTTCAAATTACATAAAATCATATTATCTCAAACACAATGACTATCCAAAAACATCTCATAAATTTTATCACTATTATAAATTCGGACGTTTAATAGGGCGTGGCGCATTTGGTAAAGTAAATTTAGGATTAAATGTATTATCAGGCAGAATCGTAGCAATAAAATCATTTAACAAGAAAAAAAATTTCAACAAAACAGAAAAACAAAAAAACAAAATATTAAAAGAAATAAACATAATGAAAAATCTAAAACATAATAATATAGTAAAAATCCTCGAAACAATCGAAACAGAAAAATATATTTTAATTATTATGGAAAACATCCCAGGTGGAGATTTATTAAATTTCGTAAAAAAACGTACAAAACTTCCAGAAAAAACCGCCAAATTCATATTTAAACAATTAATTTTAGCATTAAAATACATGCACAATCACAACATAATTCATAGAGACATAAAATTAGATAATATATTAATAGATTTAAACAACAACATAAAATTATGTGATTTTGGTGTTAGTAAATTAATATCCAACAAAAACGAAATTTTAAATGAACAATGTGGAACACCAGCTTATATCGCACCTGAAATATTACTAAACGAAGGATATGAAGGTCCACCAGTTGATATATGGTCAAGTGGAGTTGTATTATATGCAATGTTGTTTGGTTCTGTTCCTTTTAAAGCAAATGGGTTGAAAGATTTGCATAAATTAATTTTAGAAGGAAAAGTTATATTTAAAAGTAATAATAATTCATATATCTCAAATGAGGCCAAAGATTTAATATTAAACTTATTAAAAGTTGATCCTAAAGAAAGAATTAATATTGATGAAATATTAAATCATCCTTGGATGATTAATGCCAATAATAATAATATTGATGACGAGAAGAATATTAATTTGTTTACTAAAGCGGAAACTGTTCTTTTAAGTAAAGAAAATATTGATTATAGAAATGAAGATAATAATGGAATGATGGTTGAAAATTTTACATTAAAAAATTTAGATACTTTAAAAGAAATCGAAAATAAAGATGTTAATACAAAAAGTGTTATTTTAGCTCCTTTTAATACTTCTTATGAAAATGATGAAATTGATAAATTAAATAATATAGATATTAAAAATGATATAATTGATTTTAATGAAAATGCTAAAGTTTTAAATAGAATGTATGAACTTAATAATAATGTTGAAATTGATCATGGAGTTTTGAAAAATAAAACAACTTCTTCTTCAAATGATAATAATAATAATGATAATGATAATGATAATGATAATAATAATAATAATAATAATAATAATAATAATAATAATAATAATAATAATAATAATAATAATAATAATAATAATAATAATAATTTAGAAGAAGATGATGATAATAACGGTTCAGTTATTATAAATGATAATTATGATAATATTAGTGATAATAATAATAATAAATTTTCAAAAAATTTATCACCTTTAATAAAAGATAATAATAATAATAATAATAATAATAATAATAATAATAATAATAATAATAATAATAATAATAATAATAATAATAATAATAATAATAATAATAATAATAATAATAATTTAGAAGATGATGATGATAATAACGGTTCAGTTATTATAAATGATAATTATGATAATATTAGTGATAATAATAATAATAAATTTTCAAAAAATTTATCACCTTTAATAAAAGATAATAATAAACAAGATTCTCATAGAAATAATTCAAGTTTAACAAACATTAGCACAGCTTTAATTGATGAAACAGCTTTAAAAATTATGGAAAATTTTGGATATAAAAAAGATTATTTACAAAAATGTTTAAATAATAATGAATTAAATTATGCAACTGCAACTTATTATTTAGTTTCAAATGTTAATGAATAAAAAAAAAATTATTTTTAATTAAATTATAAATATATATATTTCTAATTTAATATATTAATTATAATATTAATAATGTTTCATAATTTAATTTTTTTAATATAAAAATTATATAATTATTATTAAACAAAATTTTATTTTTATTTTTTAAAATATATTAAATAAATTTTTGAATATAACTTTTTAATAATTTTTTTAGAACATTAAATTATAAACATTATTTTATTTTATTATTACTGATATTAATATTTTATTGAAATTTTTTCTTTTATTTTAGTAAATCATTTATTTTCATTATATTAATTTATAAATAAAAATATTATTTTTTTATTCATAAATAATCCAGATACTCCAAGCAGTAACATAGATTTAAATTGTAATAATTTCTCTGGTTTTCAGAAACAAAAAAATTGACTTCCTTAAAAAGCGAATTAATAATTATTAATAAAAAATAAAATAAATAAAAATATAAACAGAAGGGTAAACGATAATGTATCTAAAACAAGATATTTATCAACAGTAATATATGATAAGAAAAAAGAGTTAGTAAATAAAAAGAAAAATAGGCGCTAAAATTAAAATGATAAAATTAAAGGAATAGGTTGTAAAATTGATTGATTTCAAAATAATTTAAGTGATAAAATTAATTGACTCAAAAATGATTTAGGTGATAAAATTGACCAAGTCAAAAATGAACTAGTAAAAATTATTAAACTCCTTAAAAATAAAAAATTAAATTATTTTTTAACTAATCTTTTAATCTTTTAATTAATATTATTATTTTTTTTAATATTAATATTAATATATAAAAATTAAAAATATTTTTTTAATAAAAAAAAATATTTATAAAATTACAAAAAAGAAATTAAAAAATTAAATGATTGTTAAAAACATAAATTATTAATAATAAAAAATTAAATAAAAAAAATAATAAATTATAATTATTATTATTATTGTTGTTGAGGAACTAAATTATTATTAATATCATCTTGATTCATTTGTTCAACAACATCTTCCATTGCAGTAATTCTTTTTTCAAAATTAACAAAACTATTAGTAATCATTTCCATTTGAGAAACCATTTTATCAAAAACATTAGTCAAACCTTCACTAATATTACTATTACTACTACTCATATTATTATTATTATTACTAACAACATTTTCTTTAAACCCATGATATTTATAATTTAATGTATTACTATTATCATTACTACTACTATTCATCAAAAATTTATTCCCATTATAAAACTCCAAATTACTCTCCCACAAAACTATATTACTATCCATTCCTCCAGAAACAAAATAATCTCCAAAAACACTAAAATCACATGACATAACTGCACTTTCATGTGCAAACAAAGTAAAAAGCACATCTCCTATTCTTAAATCATATACCTTCACAGTACCATCATAACTAGTACTTGCCATATAATAACCATTTGGGTGAAAAGCACATGAAGTGGCAGGTCTCATATGATACTTATATGTTTGTACTAATCTTTTACTTCTCACATCAAATAATCTTATTAATTTATCTTGACATGCTGTTGCCACACATGAATTATCAGGATGAAATCTTACACAATTCACACTTCCTTTATGTTCATTGTTTTGAAAAGAATAACAATTTTTTTTTGTTTGAGTGTCCCAAAATCTTAATGTTCTATCATCTGAACCCGATGCTATTAATTTACTATCTTTTGAAAAACGAGTTGATTTTACCCAATTTGAATGACCTGTTAAATTAGCTAATAATTTTTTATCAGCGATTGAAATAATTTTTACTGTTTTATCATCTGAACCTGTACATATTAATCTACTATCACATGAAAAATCTACTGATTTTACAGGAACACTATTGAATTTTAATATTGAAGATTGAATATTATTTTTTGTTGAACTATAATCATAAGTATTTGACCATATACGAACAGTGTGGTCTGAAGAAGCTGTTGCAATATAAAATCCATTTGGACTGATGCTCATGTCATTTATTAATGATTTGTGGCCTCGACCTATCAAAGGAATTTTATGTTTTTGAGATGATGTGTTTGAAATGTCCCATAACATTATTGTATGATCATAACTTGATGATACGAGTTGTTTGTTATTTGGATTAAATGATAGTTGGGATATTGTATCGTTGTGATAACGAAGAAGTTTACAAAATTCTGGATGAGGTAAATTTTTATTTAGGTTGTTGTTTGTTGTTGATGTATTTGATATTGACATTTGATTTTTTTATTTTATTTTTTTAAATTATTTTTTAAATATTAATTTTTATTTTTTATATAATTTTTTTATGTTACTTTTATTATTATTTTACTATAATTATAAAATTAGAAATTTAAATAATAATGATAATATTATATTGTTAATAAAAATATTTGATATTTTAAATAAAAAAATATAAGTTAAATTATTTATTATTAAACTTAAAATTATTTTAAATTATTTTCAACATTATTATTACTTTTGTTATTAAAATTTTTAACATCAAATAATTCTTTATTTAAATTATTAATTCTATCTTTATAAGAATTTTCAATATCTTTAAAATTTTGAATTTGTTTTTTCAATTCCAAATTTTCTTTATTTAATTTAATATTTTCTTTATTTAATTGATTAACAGAATTTTTAAAATTTATTCTCGTGCTATTTAAAATAGATTCATTTTCATTTAATTTTTTACTTAAACTCGTAATTAAATTAATTTCATTATCATTTTTATTTTGATTTCTATTATTAAATTGAATTAATTCATTTTCTAATTCATTTTGAATATAATTTTCTTTTTCATTCAATTGTTTAATCAAAACTTTAATTTCATCTTCTTGAATTTTATTTTTTTTTACTTCATTATTGTATTTTTCTTTAAGTTTATTTAATTCTTTTTCTAATCGAGTGCTTTTTAATTCTTCTAATCTTTTTTTACTTTCGATTTTAATATCATTTTTATTATTTTCAATATTATTATTTTTAACAATGAAATTTGAATTTCTTAATTGATTTATGTATTTTTTATGTTTAATGTCATTTTTTTTTATTTCATCTTTATTTTTATTCATTTGATATTTTAAATAATATTCATATTTTTCTTTTGTTGAATTTAATTCTTTTTTTAAAAAATCAATTACAACTTTTTGTTCTGTCATATTTTCAGTGGCTAAATTTTTTTTAAGAAGAAAAAGTTCTTTATTTTTTGCGTTTAATTCATTTTCTAAAGAATATATCTTTTCATAAAGCTCTTTATTTGTTTTTTTAAGAGAAGTTGTATAAAATTCATTTAAAGGATTTGTGTTCATATTTGAAGAAATATTATTATTATTACTATTATTATTATTATTATTAGAATGATTATTATTATTTGAATTATTATTATTATTATTATTATTATTTTCATATAAATTTGTATTATTAAAATTATTATTTGTATTTTCACCATTATTATTAGAATTTTTATATGTTGTTGACATTTTTTTTTCATTATTATTACTATTATCATTAATATTATCATAATTTTCAAATTCTTTTTTTTCAAAATTTAGTAAACAATCATCATCTAATTCATCAAAAATTTGATTTAAATACTTTTTTTTATCATATATATCACTAACAACTTCTAAATATTTGTTTTTTAATTTATTATATTTTTTTAAAATTTTCATATATTTTTCATTACTTTCTTCATATAAAAATTTAATAGTATTTTTATCATCATTTAATCTTTTCATTTCAATTTCTTTTCCTTTAAAATTTTTTTGTTCAATTAAATCAATAATTTCTTTATGTAATTCAGCATTTTCATTAAATAAATCATTATTTTGTTGTTTATATGCTTTAATAATTAAAATTAAATTCTCGTTTTTTTCTTTTAATAAAGATATATCTTCTTTTGTTCTAGAATGAATATGTTTAAGAGAAATTAAATCATTTAAAATAGCTTCAATTAAAGATAATGAACCATAATCCATAGATTGAAGATAATGATGCTTGTCACATAGAGAACGAAGCATATGATATTTTACTTCATCCTTTTCTAAAGACATATTAATTATTTTTTTGTTATTTTTTTAAATTATTTTATTATTATTATTTTAATTGTATTTTTATTTTTAATATTATAAAATTTGTTGTTTTCAATTTTAAATTAAAAATTTTTTAATTTTTATTTATATCATAATTATTTTTATTTAATTAAATAAAATATTAAATTAAAAATGAAAAACATCACAAAATTACCATTAAATAATTATTTAAACAATATTAAATTTCATAATATAAATACAATAAATAATAAAACTATTTCAAAATTAAATTTATCAAATTTAAATAATCATTCAAAAAACATTCCAAAATTATTAAATATTAATAACAACAGCAATAATAATAATAATATAAGAAATTATAAAGAAAAACCTTTATTAAAAAATCATTTTCATTTAACACCATCTCACAGTCTAAAATCTGTATTAAATAATAATAATAATAAAATAACAAAAAATAAAATATTATCATTAACAAAAAATAATTCTCGTTTAAATATTCATATTCATAATAGAAGTTATTCACATAAAAATAATAATAATAATAACATATTAAATATAAATAATAATACTAATAATAATGATATTAATAATAATTTTAATTCTAATAGTAAATATGAAACTTATAATACAACTGGAAATATTAATAATAGTAATAAAAATAATAATAATTATGGATTATTAAAAACTCAAATTCATTCTCTTAAAAAAGAATTAAAAATGAAAAACGAAATTATTTCAAATCAAAATGATAAAATAAAAGAATATGAAAATAAAATAAAAATTTTAGAAAAAAACTTTTCAAACATAAAACAAAAAAATAATGTAATATTAAATGAAAATAAATTATTAAAAAACGAAAATAATAATTTAAATTTTCAAATAGAAAATTTAAAAATTAAACAAATTAAATTAATGCAAGTTCTTTATTTAATAAAAGAAAAAGGAATTGATATAGATGAAGTTTTACAAGATGTTTCAAATTTAAATAATAATAATAATAACGATAATAATAAAAATTCTGGTTATTTTTCATTTAGTTCAGATAGAACATTTTATTTTCCTGATAAAATACATATGAAAAATATTATGGAAGATCCAGTTGCAAAAAAAGTTCCTATTTTAGACTTTAAAAATATTCCAGTTTATCAAAGTGATAGTGATGATGATGAAGATAATAATAATGACAGTAATAATAATATTATTAATAATATTCTTTTACCATCACAAGAAGGAATGAAATTTAATAAAATTAATTTCACTAATGAAGAACAATTTTATAATAATAGTAATTAAAGGATTAAAAAAAATAAATAATTTTTTAATGATTTATTCTATAATTTTTTATTTTATATAATAATAATGTATTTATATAAAAAAAAATATATATATATAAATAATAAATAATTTTGTAACATATTATATTTATATTTTATATTATATTTGTTATAACATTTAAAATATAATAATATAATAATAAGTATAATAAAATAATAAATAAAAAAATATTAAATTTATTAAATGTTTAAATCAAACACATCTTTAACTTCAAAAAATAATAATAAACAAAGACCATCTACATCTTATTTAAATAATAACAAAGCAAAAAAATTATCAAATCTTCATTTATCTCTTTCTCCTTATCGAATTAATAAAACAAAATCATCATATAATAACAAAATTACAAATAATAATACAACTACATTAAATAACATAAACACTGATTATACAAATTTTCAAAGCAAAAAAAAAATAAGTTATCCTTTAATTCGTCCATATTCATCAAAAAAATCTCCTTATTTAAGAATAAACACATTAAACAACAAAAACAATATTTTAAATAAAAAATATAAACCTTCTGATTTTCAACGTCATTTTTCAGATGAACCTTTATGGAAAAAAACATTAAAAGGAAAATTACTTCATTTATTAAAAAATAATATTATTTTAAACGAAGATAAATTTAATCCTTTATCTTTTGTTGAATCAATTGCTCCAAAAGTTGAAGGAGAATTTAAAAATAAATTCAAACCTTTGGATGATAGATTAAAAGTTAATATTTTTACTAATAATTTTCCTTCAGTTTTGTTATTTAATGAAAAATTTTATACTAGATATTTTGATTATTTTTTGAGCATAGATGAATTATTAAAAAAAAATTTTACTGATGAAGAAATTTTTCAAATTAAATCTGATCCTTTTTATTTTAAATTTGATAATAAATATAATAATGTTGAGTTTTTTAAAAAAAAATCATTAACAGAACAATTAAATGAAGAAGAACAAATTGGAATTAAAAAAATTGTTAAACATGATTTAAAAGAAAGTTTGAAAATTACTAATAAAAAAATAAGAAAATATTTAGATTATTATACTTATGTTATGAGTCAAAAAGATTTTATTTCTAATAGATATCTTGTTCGACAAAGAAATAAACAAAATTTTATTGGAGAAAAAGAAGAAGAATATCAATTTTAATTTTATTATTTTATTAATATTATTATTATTTATTATTTTTAATTTATTATTCATACAATTTAAATTTTATGAAATAATTTTATTTTAAGAAATAAATTATTTTATATTTTTATATTCATATTATTTTGTGAAATTTTATTTATGTAAATATATGATTTATGTAAATATATGATTCATTTAAAATTATTTTCAAATAATTTATAATAATCTTCTCTATTTCCATTAAAAATTTTATATTTCCACGTTTCAATAAACCATTTAGGAAAAATTCTTTTATATAAATTTAAACAAACAGTATCATTACTTTTTAAATAATCACTAAAATAACATTTCATATAACCATGTGTTCCAACACTTTCTTTAATATTACCTCTTAAACCATTTTTTGTAACTAATTGAATAGGTTTGAAATAATTAATATCTTCTGGATTAAAAAACATATATCTCACAATTGCTTTTTTCTTTTTAATTTTTACAGGATAACCAGTTAAAATTATTTTTTTTAATATTATTTTTTTGCTATCACTTTCTAATGTAATTCCTGTTCCACATAAATTTAAATTATTATAAAAATTATCTTCTTGTTTTCTCAAAAAAATCAAAACAGGATTATTTACATAAGTCAATTGACTAAAACATGTCATAATAAAAAATTTATCTTTTTCAATGTATTTTTGATATTTTATTTTGTCTGAATAATTATTATGTAAATTCACTGAAAAAATCGGTTTTATTAAATAACGTCGAAATCCACATTGACATTCTAATACTTTTTTATTTAAATTTTGAATATATTTATCTTCTTCTTCATAATAAGGTGTTATTTTATAATTCATAACACATAATTTTCTTTCATGATCTAATAAAGTACTTAGCACCAATGGAATTTCTTTTTTTACATATTTTAAATTATCAAAATTAAAATTAATAATGGTTATTTTTACATAATTTCCACTTATTTTAAGTCCATCAAAATTTGCTGTTCTAACAGCTATTTTAAAAGTGTTTTTAATATTATCAAAACTAAAAATATGTCCATATTCTTTAGGTAAATCTGTTAAAGGGTCCCAAGAACCTGTTTTCATACTTTCTAAACCTCTATATTTTTTAAAACGCTCTCTAGCAGATATATCAAAAGGGGTATCAACTTCGTCTTGAAATTCCATTTCTTCTTTTGTTCTATATTGTAATGTTGTTTTATCTTTGTGTTTATTAGATATTATTTTTTGATTTGTATTTATATCTTTTATATCTTCATCTTCACTGTGATATGAAATATCTTCGTTGTCATCTATTATATTTATATTAAAATCAATGTCAATATCGTCATTTATTTCATTTAATTTATCGTTTTGATTTTTTGATTTTTGTTCTGATTTTGTTTTTGGAAGATAATCATCTTTTATATTTTCAGGTTGAATATTTTTCTCATCTATTAATTTATTAAAATGTCCTTCAATGTTATCATCTATAATTGGATTATTAATATTATTATCATTATTATCTGTATTCATATTATTATTATTATTATCATTATTATTATCAATTTCCATTTTTTTATTTTTTTTATTTATTTTTTCCTCTTTTTTTAAGTTATTTTCATATTTATATTTAACAGGTAAAGGATCATTAGCATAATCTACATCTTCTATTTTATAATCTCCAAAGCCAGTAATATGAACATATTTTCCGATAATTAAAGTATTTCCTCTAATATAGCCATAAATATCAGCATTATTAGAATTTTTATCATTTTTTTTTATATCTTCTATCAACATATAACTTCTATGTTTTCTTAGATCTAAATTAGACATATAAGTTGATAAAGCACAATTTAATCTTAATATGCCTTTTATTTCATTTTCATCATTTAATAATAAATTATCTTCATTTGAATCTGTTGGATTAAAAAAAGAAAAAATTTTTTTTGATTTAACCTCACTTTCAAAATATCGAATATATAATTTTTTTATTTCTTGTCTATATTTAACTGGGATTGAATATAAATCTTGAATTACTGAAATATGTTCAGTTAAACCTTGAGTACGAATCATAGATAAAATTTTATAACCAAAAGTATCAATACAAAAAGAATATTTTTCAGGATTTAATTTCCATTTATCATATTCTGCTTTTTTACAGCTAGCCACAAATATTATTATATCAGCTACTTTACATGCATCTAAAATACTGTAAACATCTCTATATGTTTTAATAAAAGTTAATCTTTCTTTTCCTTTATAAATTTTTCCTGGAATTATATATGATATAACATTTTCATTTAAAATATATTGAAAATGCTCTTTTTCATTTGAATTTAAATTTTCTGAAATTGTTTTATTTATTTGATTTAATAATAAATCTAAATTTGCATCGTCATTAAGTGCAATTAAAGCACATATTTTTGGAGGAATTTTATATTGAGTCATATCTATTAATTGAGTTAAATTTGAAAAAGACATTGATTTATTTTTACTTACTATTAATGTGCTATTACCATCTGAATCAATAATACCTCTTTTTTTTAATAAATATTCATTTATTTTATTTCGACGTAATTGATTTGATCTATTTATTCTATCAATTTTACTTTCATATTGAATTTGAGCTAATGTTTTTTTTGAACTTAATTCTTCTGCACGATTTTTATATTGTTTTGTTTTTTTTGTTTTTGTTTTTTTGTTCTGTTTTGATTTATTTTCATTTTCAATATCCATTTTTTGGAATAAAACTTAATATTTAAATTTAATAAAAAAATATAAAAAAATTAATAAATAACTAAAAATATATAAATTTAATTTATATTATCTTTATTAATTATTAATTTTGCTATATAAAAAGAAATTAATAATTTTTTATAAATTTTAATGAAAACCCTTGCTTATCTTACAATTTTATTTATTTCTTTAGTTAGCAGTGTGAAAATTAAAACTGGAATTAAGTCTAAGTCTAAATGTAAAAATGGATGCAATTGCGAAAAATAATTATATTAGATAAATAAAGATTAAGATAAATTTTATTATTAAAATATTCTTTTTAAATTATTTTAATAAATTTTTTAAATTATTTCTTTTATATATTTTTTTCTTGTTTTTTCAATTAAAAATTTAATTATAATATATCTGTTAGTTTTCTTCTCTACAATTTATAGTTTGAGAGAAATTTAATTTAGTATAATATCTTTGTTTATAATTTCAAATTTTAAATGTAAATTGTAAAACGATTTAATTTATTAATTAAAAAAATTATTTTTAATTTATATATTTAAATTTTATATTAAAAATAATATATTAAAATATAATATGAAAAAAAATTATTCAATTTTATATTAATATATTTGATAATAATTATTGTTTTAGAAAAAATATTTTAAATATTTAATATTTAATGTTTAATTATTATAATTATTTACAACTTTATTGTTTTCACAATCAACAACATTTAAATTTATTTTAATTGTTCCATTATCATTTTCTTCTTCATCATTAACAATTTTTATATCTTTAATAATATATTTATTATAAGGTATTTTAATTTCTCTATAAAAATTTCCTCCTCTAATATTACCTTGATAATTATAGACACTTTCTTTCATAAATTTTTCAAATTCTAATTTTTTCTCACCAAAAATTTCTAATTTTAAATAATTTTTTTTAAATTTAGTTTCAATTTTAATATTTTCTGGAGGAGTTGATGATAATTGAAAAACAATTTGAATAGTACTTGTTTTATTATTTTCATCTTTTATTTCTGTCATGAAATATTGAGGTTTAAATATTTTATCTATTTGATAATTTTGAAATTTAAATAAATTTAAATTATTTTGTTTAAAATTATTTAAATCTTTTTCTATATCAATTTCATTATAATCATTTTTATAATGAGATTTACTTAATTTTTTTATTAAATATAATAAAATATTTTGATTTTCTTTATTAATTTCTTTATGAAAATCATTTCCAAAAAATAAATGAATTATATTATAATTATTATTATCTTTATTAATTTGTTCAATATATATAGAAAATGTCTTATTTTCAATAGTAATAATTTCTTTTTCATATAAAATGGTTTTATATTTTTCTTGATATTCTTTTTTATATTCTTTAAAATCATTATTTGCTAATAAATATAGATTATGAATAATTATTAATTCTTGATTAAATTTTATTTTTTCTTTTAAATTCTTAATTTTTATTTCTTCACTTAAATTATTTATTCCTGTAACATATAATATAATATTAGATTTGTATAATACATAATTTTTTATTATTTTATAAATTGTTTTATTAATTTTAAAATTTTCATTCGATGTACAATAAGTATTATCATTTTTATAATTAAAAACATTTTCTTTTGAAGGTGTATCAATAAACAATAAATTTTCTATTAATTTAAAATTTAATCCAAAAGGAGTTTTTATAAATTCATAATTTACTTTATTTGTTATTGAATCTTTATTATTTTTGTTTACATCTTTATTAATTAAAGCTTTAATATAATTTTGTAATTTTTGTAAAATAAAAGTTTTTCCATTTTTTTTATTTCCTAACAATCCAATAAATAAAAAAGAATAATTTTCTGTAAAATTAAAATTAATTTTTTTTTCTCCAAAATAATCAAATTCACAATCATTATTATTTAATTTTAAAGTTACATATAAATTATAAAATTTTTTTATTTCATCATCATAACTTTTAATAAATTTTTCAAATCCTTTTTCTTTATTATTAAATGTTAATAATTTTATTATTGAAATTTCTTGATTATTAGTCATTTAAACTATTTTAGTAAATTAATATAATTAATTAAATTTAAAAAATTATATTTAATAATTAATAAAAAATATATAATTACATTATTTATAACTTTTATTAAAAATTAATTTATTTTTATTATATAAAATTAAAATAATAATAAAAAATTATTTTTCTAAAGAAATAATATAAAAAAAGATTAAGATAAACAAAATAATTATCTAAAATGAACAATATATTAAAAAATTGTTTTAAAATTAAATAATAATTATGATATTCATCATAATTTAATAATTATTATTTATTTAACACCAAATAAGGTAACAAAGCAATACATATCATCAAATTCTTTTTGTCTAGTAATTGATCCATCTGTTTGAGGATCCCATAAACAAGTTGATAAATAATTAAGAGATGCACTTCCTTTTTGGAAAACAGATGCATTACAAATAAATTTAAAATCAGGTTTATTACTATCATTAGAAATTTGTTTAATTACTTCATCACTAATTTGATTACACCAATTTTGTGCTTCAGCTTGTTCATATTTTTGATTGTTTAAAGTTTTATCAATTGAATCATCAATTATATTTTCATAATCTCTTTGATAGTCTTGAAATTTAATATCTGACATATTTTTTATATAAAATATTTTAATAAATAAATGATTATATATTAAAAATTTATTTTTTTAAATAAAATTATATTATAATATGATTTTCATCATATTATATGTTAAATTTATTTAAGAGCAAAGAAATTAACGATTGCATAAAAATTATCAAATTCATATTGCTTAGAAAATTGACCATCAGTATTTGGATCATATGCACATGAAGAAAAACCATGTAATGAAGCATTTCCTTTTTGGAAAATTGAAACACTTACAATAAGTTTAAAATCATTATTTTTATTTTCTTTTTCAGTTGCTTTTAAAATATTGTCAGCAATGTCTTTTGACCAATCATCAGCATTTTTTTGATCATAAGGAAGCTTGTCTCCTCTTCTTGGTTGAAGAACATTATTTACTTCTTTATCTACAATTTTTACATAGTTATCTTTTACTTTGTCAAATGTAACATCAGAAGACATTTTCTATATATAATATAAAATTTTTATAATGATATATATATTAAAATTATTTATTTTTTTTATTATTATTATTATTTTATTTATAATTTATAATAATTATTTTTAAAAATTATTTTTTTTATTTAAAAAAATATATTAATATGGAAGGAAGAGACACTGCAAAAATTATTTTTAATTTTAAAGATAATTTAAATATTGATGAAGAAGATAATAAAAGTACAATTTCTGAACCAAAAACAAAATTAAGTAGTTATAAAAAGGATTTTATAGATTCAGTAGATGAAAAAAGAAAAAAATATTCAAATACTTTCATACATAAACCATATTATTTAAATCCAAATTTATTTCAAGTATTTCAATCAGGTAAAAGTGATCAAACTCAAAAAGTAAAAAGTTATATAACAATATTATCTATATGGAATATGATGATGGGTTCAGGAATAATAGCATTACCATATTCAGTTTATAATGCAGGTATAATTCCAACATTATTTATATGTTTATTTTATGGTTTTGTTTGTTTTTATACATGTAGAGTTGTTGTAAAAACAGGAGGAAAAGATGAAGATTATAGTGATACAGTTTATAGATATTTCCATATTTTTGGAGAGATGAATGGAAATATAGGGAAATATATTCAAATTATATTTAATTTATCTGTTAATATTGGAGCATCTTTTGTTTATTTTTTAATTATAAATCAAAACTTATACCCCTGTTTAGTTGAATTATTAAAAGCTTTTGGTATAAAAAATCTTGATGCTATGGATTTAACCCCAGATTTCAGTAAATTTTCAATTATTTATTGTGGAATTTTTATAATAATTATTGTTTTTCCTTTATTATTATTAAAAGATTTAAGTATTTTAGTTAAAATTAATAGTTATGGCATCTATATTATTTTAACAATTTTATGTTTTATAGTATTTAGAGGAATATATGGAATATCAACAACAGATTTTAAGTTCGATTATTTTCATAATGTAGAAAAATCAAAAACTAGATATCTATATTTATTTGGAGAAAATCCATGTTTATTAATGGGAACTTGTTCATTAGGTTTTTTTGCTCATAGTATTATAATGCCTATTATGAAAAATAATGAAAAACAAGAAAATAATACACGTGATTTAGCTGTTGGTTATTTACTTGTTGTTTTGACATATATAATATTAGGAATATCAGGTTATGTTGGTTTTAGTGCTAAAGATATGCCGGGAAATTTTGAGGACAATTGGTTCAAAATGTTTAAATCTAATATAATATATATTATTGCTTTAAGAATTATAAATATTTTACAAATTTTATCAATTTTTCCTGTTTTAGTTTATATTGTTAGAATTCAATTTTTTGGAATTTTTTTTAATATTAGTTGGCCTGGTTATAAATATTTACTTATTTATATAAATATTTATCTTGGAATGTGTTTTTTAATTTTGTATTTTTTTTATGATAAATTAGGAAAATTTATAGGATTTTTAGGTGCATTTACTGGTTTATTTCTTATTTATTTCATTCCTTCTGTAATTAATATGATTTATTATAGAAGAAAACATCCATTTAATTTAGAAGAAGTTCAAAAACAATTAAATGAACCTGAAAAAGATGATAAAGAATTAAATTATGATAAAGATTATTTTGGAATAAGTAAAAAGAAAAAAAATAAATTTAAAGAAATAATATTTTATATTTCTCAAATTCTAATTATTTGTATGGGTTTATGGACATTATTTGTACAATTTAAACCAATAAATATTTTTAATATTCATTTAAAAGATCAATAAAAAAGTTTGTGTATAAAAAAAATAATATTAATTAATTATTAATATATATAAATAAATATTAATAAAAATTTATTTCTAATATTAAAATTTAATTTTTTTTATTTAATGACAACTATTCAAGAAAAAGAACTTGAAGAAGCAATTTTAGTTTTTTTAAATGAAAGTTTACAAAATCTCCCTAATAAATTAAAAAGCATTAACGATCTTAAAGACCCAAATTTATTAGAAATAATATTAAAAGAAATTGAAGAAAATTTTTTTAAAAATATAAATTTATTACCAAATGAAAGTGAATCAAATCGTATATATAATATGTCATTAATTTATCAAAGAATTGAAAATTATTATGAATATATAATTAAAAATAAATTAAACGATTATTTCAATCCAAAAGATAGTTCAGAAAAAAATTATTTAAATTTAGCAAGTTTAATTGTAGGATTATGTGCTCAATGTTCGCAAAGAGAAAATTTTTTAAATATAATGAATAATTTAAGTGATAATTATTCAAACAGTTTAATGCAAATATTATTAGAATTAATTCCAGTAGATAATAAAGATAAAAGTGAAGGTTCAATAGAAAATTCAGAAAAATCAAATGAAGATAACAAAGAAAATGAAAATGCAATGTTATGGATTCGTGCAGAAAATGCTGAAAAAGAAGTAGATAGATTAAATAATGAAATAACTGAATTAACAAATAAAAATGTTGAATTAACTAGACAAAATTATGCATATGAATTAGAAATTAAAGAAACTGAAGCAAAATATCAAGAATTAGTATTAAGTTTAGAAAAAAGAGAACTTGATAATAATGAAAAAAATAATGAACAATATGATACTAATATAAATTTAAATATTCAATTAAGTGAATTAAAAGGAAAATATGAAGCTAAAGAAAAAAGTTTTAATGAATATAGAGAAGAAAAAGAAAGAACAATTGAAGAATTAAAAACTCAAATTTTTAATATGAAAAAAGAAAATGCAATTTTAAAAGAAAATTCAGTTAAATATGAAATATTAAATCAACAAATGAAAAAATTCTCTATGGAAGATATGTATTCTATTAAACAAAAATTAATTATTTCAGAAAGACAAAATAAAGAAAAAGAAGAAGAAATTAAAAGATTAAAAAATATTGATGATAGACAATTATTACTTAAAAAAATTGAAGAATTGAATGAAAAATTATTTTTAAATATGGAAAAAAATAAAGAAATTATTTCAGAAAATGAATCATATAGAATGAAAATAGTTAAAATTGAAAGAGAAAATGCTTTATTAAAAGAAAATAATAATAATGAAAATAATAATAAAGATAATTTATTAAATGATATTAATGAACAAAATAATAGTGAAAATATAAAAGAAAAAACAAGAGGAGTTTCTTTAGAAAATATTATGGAAGAAGAAAATGTTAAATCTAAAATATTAGAATTAGAAACAAAAACTGATATTTTACAAACTGATAAAAATAATTTACAAAAAGAAAAAACTTCTTTAGTTAATGAAATAAATACATATAAAAAACAAATAAATGAACAAAAAGATACAATTGAAAAAATATCAAAAAAATTAGAAAAATATTCAAATTTAAAAAAAGAAAATCAAACTTTTATAAGTAAAATAACTGATTTAATGGATAAATTAGATGAAGTAAAAAATGAAAATTTAAATGTAAAAAATGAAAAAATTGAAACTGAAAAAAAATTAAATGAAGAAATTAATAGATTATCAAATTTATTAAATGAATCTAATTTAAAATCAAAAGATTTAGAAAATCAAATGAAAATGGTTGAAAAAGAAAATTCAAAATTTGATGAAATAAATAAAAGTAATAAATTAGTTTTAGCTAATTTAGAAAGAAGAAGTTCATTACCAATTGATTTTGGAAAATTTGAAGAAATTGAAAAAAAATTACAAGTTTTAACTGAAAAAGAAGGTTCTGAATTAAAAAAAAAAATTAAAGAAAAAGATGAATTATTAAAAAAATATAGTGAAAAATTAAAAAAAGTTGAAGCTGAATTTAAAGAATTAAATATGAGAAATTCAAAAGTTCCTATGGAATTACAAAAAAGAGATGAAGCAATTGAATATTATAAAAATCAACATGATTTAAAAGATAAATTATATAATGAAGAATTAAAATTATTAAGTTCAATATTTCATAAATTAAATTTCGAAAAATTATCTGTTAAATATAAAAAAAATTTAGATAATATAAAAGATAATTAAAATATATAAATATTATTTATAATATATATTATATAAAAAATCTATATATCTATATACAATAAGTTTAATAAAAATAATAATATAATTATTAAATTATTATTATTATTATTTTATATTTTTAAAATATTTATTTTTATAATTATAATAAAATAATAATATTATAATTGAAAATAATTATTCTTTTTCTTTTTGACTTTCACCAAATGTACATCCACTTTTCAAAAATGTTTCACCTTCTTTTAAATAAGGTAAAGTTCCTTCTTTTGTATTAACATCTCCATCAAAAGAATTTTGATTAAATTGCCAAGCACCTCTTGTTTTTTGAATAGGTTGTGTAAAAGCATGTGATTTTCCCCAAGGATTAGGACCTTTAGTAAATGATCTATAAACATTACCAGTATTAATTTTAGGAAGCCAAAATAAAGTACTATCATCATCATTATTTTCTAAACTTTCTTTTTTTAATTTGGCTTCTTCTTCAGCTGCTTCTTGTCCCATTTTTTTTACTTTTTCAATAGGTATAAATTTAATTGCTTTTTCTCTAGGAACAATTTCTCTATCTTGAGTATACATATGTCTATAACCAACATAATTATAAAATTGATTTGGAGGTTTTGCTAAACGATTTTGATATATTTTTTCATCTTCAGGTATAATATCTTTTAATTTTGGTTTACCTGAAATTTTATTTAAATAACCTGTATATAAAACCATTTGTTTTTGAGGATCAACATTTTTTTTTTTAATTACCACTTTTTCATCTAATGATTTAGATCCATATAATGAATTAAATGTAAAAAATGTTTTATCTGATGCTCCATCACCTATTACTCTTCTATATGTATCATCAACTGGGTCTATTATTTTTCTAGTTTTTGGATTTTCAGGGTCAAATGTTATTTTTCCAAAATGACTTCCACGAAGTGTTCTACCATTTCCTGTACTTTTACGTAATTCACTTTCTTCAAACCAATTATCTATTAATGTATTATTTGGATAATTAACAACTTTATTATATATATTAGTCATATTTTATTTTATTTTAGAAGTTATTTTAATAAAAATTAAACAATTTATAAAAAAAAAATAATTAAAAAATTATTTAAAATTTTGATTTTTAATTGGGGATTGGGGATTGGGGATTGGGGATTGGGGATTGGG
>JAEEGK010011755.1_pt1 | contig 19951 bp, 14 predicted proteins | sample 8958771 | NCBI WGS metagenome assembly JAEEGK01 (sample SAMN16246547, study PRJNA631951) | gut metagenome | biome: gut microbiome; feature: rumen; material: SC-attached | host: Bos | place: Iran: Karaj | collected 2018-10
TATTGGGGATTGGGGATTGGGGATTGGGGATTGGGGATTGGGGATTGGGCCCAATCCCCAATCCCCAATCCCCAATCCCCAATCCCCAATATAAATACAAATATTTAATAATTTAAAAATTATAAAATCAATTTAATTTAAATTAAAAATATAATTATTAAATATAATTTTAAAATTATAATATTTAAAATATTAAAAAAATAAACAAAATAAATATATAATTAAATATAAAAATTTATTAATATGTCTTCATCTTTGATATTAGATTTAGATTCAACCAGTCTAACGAATCAAAATTCTATCATTGATCAAGATAATTTAAATCAAATATCAAATTCATTTCTAAATAAAAAAAAAATTATAGAAAAATGGTCTCATAATGATGATAAAAATTTAAGAGCAATTAAAAATAATTATATAAACATTTCTTGGGATTTGATTTCCGAAAAATTAAATAATAAATTTTCGGCAAATCAATGTAAAGTTCATTGGGATTATTCATGTAATCCCAAAATTAAAAAAGGAAAATTTACAAATGAGGAAGATAATTTAATAAAAAAATATGTTGAAATTTATGGTGAAAAAAATTGGAAAAAAATTGAAAATTTTATTCCAAATAGAACTAAAAAACAAATTAGAGAAAGATATATAAATTATATTAAAGTAGATAATAAAATTATTTGGAATAAAGATTTAGAAAAAAAATTAATTGAATATTATTTATTATATAATGGTTCTTGGGTAAAAATTTCAAAAATTTTTAATATTTCTGAAAATATTTTAAAAAATCGATTTTATTCACTTTTAAGACAAATGATACATAAATTACAAAAATCAAATATTGTTAAAAATTCAATTGAATTAAATGAAATAAATAATAAACAAACAGAAAAATTTTTATTTGAAAAAAATAATTTTTTTGAATCAGAAATTTCAAACAAAGAATTTTTTTTAAAAAATCCTTATTTTTTAACTTCTTCAAAAAAAAAGAATTTTACTTTAAAAATATTATTACATTTTTTACCTGATTTATTATATGAATATAATATAGATATAGATAAATTAAATCAAATAAATAAAAATAGGCAAATTGGAATAACACAAATTTTTTATATAATTTCAAATCATATATTTAATAATTTTATTAACGAATTTAATGAAAATAAAAATGAAAATGAAACAGAATTAATAAAAATTTGTAATTCAAAAGAAGGTTGTTCAAAAAGTTCTATTTTATTAAATATGCAATTAAGTCAATTAAGTGGAATAGTTGAAAATGCTCAAATTAATTTATTAAAAATTTATTTTTATAAATTTAAAAAACAAACTTTGGGAATTTAAAATATATTTTATAATATAAAATAAATTAAGATGAAAAGGATTTATTTATATATAAATATTTTTTAATAAAATAATATAATTATTTAGTTTATATTAAATATTTATTATAATTATTTAATAAATTTAAAATTATATTTAATTTAATTTTATTTTAAATTATTATTAATTATTAATGGAAAATAATATTGAAAATAATATTGAAAATAATAATGATATTTTAAATAATTTTAAAATTTGTTTAAGTATAGAAGATTACAAACAAGGAATAATTTATTTTGAAAAAATTATTGCTAATAAATTAATATTAGAATATTATTTTGATGATATTATTTTAGTAAATAGATTAGTTAAAATAACATTAAAAAATTTTACGAAAAATTTAAATAATTTAATTGATTTAAATAAAAAAAAAGAAAATAATGAAGATTATGAAATAAAAGTTTTGAATTATTTTACAAATAATTGTCATAATGAAATTTTATTTTATATACAAAAATTATTAAATTCAACTATTTCTATAAAAAATTTAATTAAAGTTGAAGGAATTGAAAAATCTTTATATTTTAAAATATTAGCAAAATTATATAAATTTTTATTTTTATATGATGATTATGATAAAAGTTTTAATCTTGAAAAAAGTTTATTTAATTATCAAACATCAATTAAACTTATTATTAATTGTAATAAAGATAATAAAAATTCTTCTTTTGAATTAAATATTTATAAATATAAAATAATTTTTAGTTATATAAAATTTGTTAATTTTTGTTTAAAAGATTGTTTCAGATCTGTTTTATTTTGTATAAACACAATGGAAGAAATAAAAAATGAAATTAAAAATAATATTATTGAAGAAGAAAATTATGTTGATGAAGATTATAATGAAAATTTAAATATTATGTTAGATAAATATCAATTATTTTTTGATAATAATATTGATATATATAATAGAATATTAAAAATATATTATCCTGAAATAAAAAAATATACATAATATTAAATTAATTTAATTTTTTTATTAATTATTAAATAAAAAAATGCTTGAATTAAATTTTTTGATTCTTTGTTTATAATAATTTTAAAAAGTTTTTGAATATTATTTAAAAATTTTTATTAAATTTTATTCAAATCTTTTTCAATTAAAATTTATTTAATTAAATATAAAATTTAAAGTTTAATTTTTTTTTTTTATTTTATTTATTTAAAATTGATATTTATATTTATGAAAATAATTTTTATTCTTATTAATTTTATATTTGTTTTGAATTACATTATTTTACCATTTAAAAAAGAAGATAACATAAAATCATTAAGAGATTTTATTTTTTTCAATAGAATAAAATCAGAAATAAATATAGGTTCACCTTCCCAAAAAATAAAAGTATATTTTTCATTTGAAAGATATTCTACATTTATAACAAGTAAAGATATAAAAAAGATTGGACAATTTAATAAATTAAAATCAAATACATATGTAGAAAAAAGTTCTTATAATTCAACTTATTATTTTGATGAAAAACCTGTTATAACTAGAAAAAGTACTGATATATTATCATTTAATAATAATAATAAATGTAAATTCAATTTTTACTTAATTGTTTTTTCTGAAAAAGAAAACAATAAAATTCCTCCAGGTGTAATTGGATTAAAACCGGAAGAAAATGGATATGAAGATGATAATTTTTTATGTCAATTAAAAAAACAAAAAATAATAGAAGATTTTACATTTAGGATAAAATTTAAAGATAGCGAAAAAGGAGAAATAATAATTGGAGATGAATTACATAATTTTGATGAACGTTTTAAAGAAGAATATTTAGTTACTTTTCGAAAAGAAAATGATTATACAAATGCATGGCAAATTAGATTTAATCATATTAAATTTGATTTTAATTTTGAATGTAAAGATACAAAAAGTTTTTTTGATATAAATTTATATGGTTTTATAGGTATAGAAGAATATGAAAAATATTTAAATGAAACTTATTTTAATGAATATTATAAAAATAATATATGTGAAATTAAATATGTTGAAGAAGCATTAAATATTTATCGTGTAATTTCATGTAAAAAAAAATTAAAAAATTTTAATTTAGATTTTGATATTAATAATGTTAAATTTAGTTTTAATGAAAATGAATTATTTACAAAATTTAATAATTATTTTATTTTTAATGTAATTTTTGGTCAAAGTAAAAAAAATTGGCATTTAGGCCAAATTTTTTTAAAAAAATATTCAATTAGTTTTAATCAAAATAGAAAAATTTTTGGTTATTATACAAAACAAATTAATATTAATAAAAATAATAGTTCTGTTTATATTATTATATTTTTAATTTTTTGTGTTATTATTTTTGCCGGATTATTTTATTATTTTTTAAAATTATATATTAATAGACCTAGGAAAAATAGAGCTAATGAATTAGAAGAAAATTTTACTTATGATTTAAAATATAATTTAATTAAAAATAATAATGGTATATTAAATGTAAAAAATTAATTAAAATAATAATAATTGCTTTTTTATTAAATTATTTATAAATATTAATATTATTTATTATTTAAACTCATAAATTCATTAAGCAATTTATTTAAACAATTTTTTTGTTCATTCATATTTAATTTTTGGAAATTTTTTATTATTTTCGATTCATAATTTTTTTTAGCTTTTGATTTATTAGTTTCTTCATCATCTTCTCCTAATGGTAAATCAAATAAATCTTCTTTTTTTATTTTTTTATCATTTAATTCATTTAACTCTTTTTTCTTTTTATTTATTCCATGATTAATTTTTTTATGCTTATTTAAACTTCCTTGGTGATAATATTTATTTCCACAAATATCACAAGTAAATACTTTTTCATTTGCATTATTTCCTTCTTCTTTTTTTTGTCTAGCATGACAAGCAGTATGACCATAGTAAGCACATTTTGATTGAAATTGTTTGTTACATATTACACATCGAAAATCAGGAGGGCATTCATTTTTAATTTTATGTTGTCTTTTTTTTTTTAAATCAGTATTTTTAATCGTATTATTTGATGTTTCTTCTTCTGAAAGATGAATTATATTATCAATTAAAGGATCATTATTCATTTCATTGAAAAATGACATATTTTATTTTATTTTTTGTAATTAAACATGAGATTAAATAATATGTATAATAATTATTATTATTTTAATATTGGCTCTTCATTGTCAATTTCAATTTTTTTAAAACCAATTTTTAAAAAATTAATATATTTTTTTAATAAGGTTTTACATTAATATTTAATGTTTAAAAATATTTTGTAATTAAACTTTAAATATGATTATGATAAATTAATAAATATAAAATAAATAATTTGAAAATTTTTATGAAATGTTTAAAAAAATTATTTAATAAAATTTTAAAAGTTTTTAAAATTAAAACTTTAATTAAATCAAATACATTTTCAGCTAATAAATCATTTCATAATAATAAATATCCAATAAATTACAAAGTTTCTCTTAAAGATTTTAAAATAATAAAACAAATCGGAAAAGGAACATTTGGAAAAGTTTATTTAGTTTATTCAAAATATTTCAATCAATATTTTGCAATGAAAGTCTTAAATAAAAAATTCATATCTTTAGAAGAACAAGAAGAACATACAAAAACTGAAAGATTAATATTAGAAAAAATAAATAATCCTTTTATAATATCATTAAAATTTTCTTTTCAAACTCAAAAAAATTTATTTTTAATCACAGATTTTATTAACGGTGGAGAAATTTGTCATTTATTACAAGAAAAAGGAAAATTTTCCGAAGAATTAACAAAATTTTATATATGCGAATTAATAATCGCCCTTAAACATTTACATAAAAATAAAATAATTTATCGAGATTTAAAACCTGAAAATATTTTAATAAACGAAGATGGTCATATAAAATTATGTGATTTTGGTTTAAGTAAAATATTAAATCCTTATCCAGTTTCATTAAGTGCATTTTCATATTCAGAAATAAAAAATACATATAAATTTAATACAAAAGCTTTTACATTATGTGGAACTAAAGATTATATAGCACCTGAAGTTGTTGTTGGAAAAGGTTATGATAAAAATGTTGATTGGTGGAGTTTAGGAATTTTAATGTATGAAATGCTTACTGGAATTTTACCTTTTACTGAAGAAAATAAAAATAGTAATAAAATAAATATTGAAAAATTTAATAATAAAATTTTTAAACATAGTGCGTTAAATAATGATAATTATGATTTAATTTGTAAATTATTACAATTAAATCCTAATAAAAGATTAAGTGATGATACAATTAAAAAACATGTTTATTTTAAAGATGTTAATTGGGATATGGTATATAATAAAAAAATTAAACCACCTTTTGTTCCAAGAATTAATAATGAATTTGATATTTCAAATTTTGACCCTATGTTTACTGATATAAATAATTATGGTTTTGATGAGGAAAATGATAATAATGTTTCAATTAGTTCAGATATAAAAAAAATTGAAATGAAAGAATTTGATTATTATAATTTTGATTATATAAATAAAAATTATATAGAATCATAATTTATTTGTTTTAATTTTTCAAAACAAATATAATTATGATTTGTAAATTTTATATAATTATAAATTTATTTTTATATAAAAATAATGGAATTTAAAAAATTATTCATCTTAAAATTTAATATCATAAATATTTTATAAATTTTTTTTTATATAAACTTAAAAATAAAATTCATAATTTTAAAATTCTTTTATTTTTTTATTTCTTTTTATTTGTTTAAATTAAATATGGGAATAATATTAAATTTATGTAGAAAAAATAAAAATCAAATTTCTCAATCCAAAAAAAAAAGAAAAGAAAAGTATATTTATTATAAATAAATTTTTTAAATATTTTAAATAATAATTTATTATAGACAACATATTTTTGGTTATTCAATAGAAGGTATAAAAAAAGAAATGGACCAAACAGGTCAAGATTCATATGACATATTATTAACAGATTTAGGAGAAAACATAAGATTTTTTGGCGTTTACGATGGTCATGGAATAAAAGGAAAATACGCAGCGAATTTTATAAAAGATGAAATTAGAAAAGAACTAATATTAAATCAAAATAACATCCAAAAATTTTCAGAAAAAAAAGATGTAGATAAATATTTTAAAAAATTATACAACAAAATTCAAACTAAATTTTATAAAAATTCAATAGATTTCGATTTATCAGGAAGTTGTGCACTATCAATATTAATAATAAAAAATAAATGTTATATAATTAATTTAGGAGATAGTAGAGCAGTAATAGGTCGAATTCAAATAAGTCCAACTCCAAATACATTTGTAGAGAACATGACATTTAATGTAGCTCAAAAAGTAGCATTTCAAATGTCATCAGATCACAAACCAGATAGATATGATGAAAAAGAAAGAATAGAGAAAAACGGGGGGTGTATACGATTAGATAATGAAGAAGTAAATCAACCTTATAGAGTATATAGTAAAAATGATGATAGTCCTGGATTAGCAGTTAGTAGAAGTTTAGGTGATTTGTTAGGACATACGATAGGTGTTAGTAATATACCTGAAATTTCAGAAAAAATATTAGATGAAATGGATTCTTTTATTGTTATTGCTACAAATGGAGTGTTTAATGTTATGACTAGTACTGAAGTAGTAGGGTTTGTGTTTGAAAAGGGAGAAATATATAATGAAGATAATAGACAAAAAATTGTTGAGGAGCTTGTTCAAGAATGTAGATATAGATGGGAACAGATTAATATTTATAAGGAAAAGTTATTTTATGAAAATTTGGAAAATATGGTTGATGGGGATAAAAAAAAAGAGGTATTAAAAAAAAATATAGATGATATTACTGCAGTTATATGTTTTTTTTCTATTAAAATTGATGAATAATGTTTTTAATAATGTTAATTTATATGTGTATTTTTTTTAATTATTCTTATTATATTTTATTTAAGACTTAAATAACTTTCATCAATTCTATGTTCTAATATTTTACTTGTTGTTGTTTGGGAAAAATCTTTGTTTTTGTAATTTATTTTAGATTTATTTAATAAATAAATGTTTAAATTATTTGATTTTTGATTTGGAATATAAATTTCTTTTTTAAATTGATTTTCTTTTGTTTTTAAATTAATATTTTTTTTGGAATTTTCAAAAATTTGTTTTTCATTTTCTTTTAAAATAAAAATATTTTTTGGGAGATTTTCAAATAAATTTTTATCATCATCTTTAATTTCAATATTAAATTTATTATTTATTATTTTAAATAAATTATCATAATTATTTTCATTATCAATTGATTTTAAAAATTTTAAATCATTTATAATTTTATTATTAAAAGTTTGAGTTTTATTTAAAACTTTTTCATAAATTAAATAAAAAAATTTAAAAATTTGAATTTGAAATTTTTTTTCTTTGATTTCAAAATTTGAAATAAAAATTATAATTTCATTTAAACTATTTGTTAAAATATTTTCATTATTAGAATCATTAAAATTTAATAATTTATTTTCATATAATAAATATAAATAAAAAAATTGATTTAAATGATTTTTTATTTTTTCTAAATTTATTTGAAAATAAATTTCAGAAATTTTATCAATTTTATTTTTTTTTTTCATTAATAATTAAATTATTTTCTATTAAATTTTGAAGAATTTTAATAATAATATTAAAATAATCCAAATCTAAATTTTGAATTTTTATTTTTTCATTTAAATTATCAATAAATTTATTAAATTTTTTTTCAATTAAAGTAATTAAATTATTTTTTAATTTTTCATCTTTAATTTTATAAATTGAATCAAAAATTAAAAAAAAATCATTTTCTTTAATATTCATATTTTTAAAATAAATTTTGAAATTAAAATTATTTTCATAAAAATAAAAATCAAAAATTTGTTCTGAAATATTTGTTATTTGTTCTAAACATTTATTTAAAAATAAAAAATGATAAAAATTTTGATTTAATAAATTATTTAAATATTCTAATAAATTATTATTATTATTATTTTCATATTCAAAAATTTTTTTCCAAAAATTAATTAAAATATTAATTTTTATTTTTGGAATATTTAAATTATTTTTAATAATATTAATAATTAAAAAATTTTTGAAATTATTTACAATTTCTTTTTGAATATAAAATAAAAATTCTTTAATATTATTATTAATAATTTCATCATTTTCTTTACAAAAATTTTTAATTAAATTTATTAATGTTAATAAAATTTCAAAAAAATTATAAATTAAATTTATATTTAAATTAATATTATTTTCATCAATTTTACTTAATTCATAAATATTTTGTGAAATTTTTAATATTATTAATTTAATTAAAATTTGTAAACTAAATTTAAAATTTAATTTTTCAAAAAAATTTTTAAATATTTTTGTAATATTTTCATCGTAAATTATTTTTAAATAAAATTCACTAAATTCTAAAAATGAAATTGTTTCATTATTTAAAATTAAATTATTATAAATATTATCAATAAAATTAATATAATTTTCAATAGAAATTAAATTAAATTTTTCTAAAAAATTTTTTAAAATATTTTCAAATAAATCAACAATAAAAAAATTATATTTTGTTTTTAATTTATTTAATTCTTCTTCATTATTATTATTAACATTTAAAATTTTATTTTTAATATTTAATAAATTTTCAAAAATAATTTCATAATTTTTTTCATTTTTATTTAAAATTTGATAATTTTTATCAAATTCTTCAAAAAAATCAATTTCATTTTTTTCTTTTTGTTCAAAATCATCTTTTAAAAATTGATCATCTAAATTAAGAGAATTTTTACCTAAATTTTCTAAAAAATTAAAATTTAAATTATTTAAATTATAAATAACTTTATTTTTAATTTCTTGAAATTGATTTAAATGTTTTGAAATTTCTTCAATATCAATCATAGAATCAATTAAAACATTGTATTTTTCTAATATTAATTTTTTCAATTCTAAATCTTTTTCACTAATTTCTTTTTCTTTATTTAATTTATATTTTTTTATTTGAATTAATACATTTGATCTAAATAAATCTTTGACTGTTTTTTCTACAATTAAATCATAATTTTCCATAATAAAAAAAATAATATTTTAAATAAATATTTATTTTTTTTATTCTTAATGGAAAATAAAAAAACTAAAAAATCAAAACATGGAAAAAAAAATTGGAGAAAAAATATTAATATTACTGATATTGAAATTTCTGAAAATAAAAAAAAATTAAAAGAACTTAAAAATAAACAATTAAATAATCTTAAAAATGAAGATTTATTCGAATTAGATTTAAATACAAAATTCGATAATAAAAATAAAATTTTAGGAAATAAAACAAAAAGAAATAAAATTTCAAACTATGAACAAAAATTAATTAAACAATATAAAAATAATAAATTATTATTACAAAATCAAACAATCGATAATAATAATAATAATTCAAAAGAAAATAATAATAATAATTTAGATTTATGGGCAGATGAAAATTCAAATTCCAACATTAAAAATAATAATAATAAAATTAATTATCCTTCTTTAGTAATTGCGCATCCTGGTCAAAGTTATAATCCAAATAATAAAGATTTAAATAAATTATTAAATAAAATTGTTGATTTAAATAAAGAAAATGTTTTAAATAAAGAAGAAAAAGAAAAAATTTTAAATAAAAAATTTGAAATTATTGAATCTGAATCAGATTCTGATTCTAATATTAATAAAAATGATATTAAAATTTCTAATAATCCTCCTGTGACTGATAAAAATAAATTAACAAAACGAGAAAAAAATTTAAAAGAAAAAAAGAAAAAAAATAAATTAAAAAATAAAGAAGATTTTATTAAAAAACAAATGAAAATTATTATTCAAAATGAATTAAGTTTAAAAAAAATACAAAAAATTCAAAAAGAAAATGAATTAAAAAAAAATTTAGAATTAAAAGAAAAAGAAAAAAATGATAAAATTAAACAAAATAAAATAAAAAAAGGAATTTTTGATGATAAAGATTTATTAGAAAATTTTTCGACTAAAAAAAATCCATTAAGAAATTTAAATACAAAAATTAATCCTTTAGAAGAAAGATGGGACAATATTTTAAAAAGAAAATTAATAGGAGATTATGATAGAAATTCTAATAAAAAAAGAAATAGAAAATTAAATCAAAGACATATTTTAGATCTTAATAATAATGATGATTTTGGATTTGATCACAATTTAGAAATAATTGAATAAAATATAAAATATAATATTAAAAATTAAATAAATATAATTTTATATTTATATTTATTTTTTATCTATCATTTAATTTAATTTATATTAATAAATAATAATATTCTAAAAGAAAATTTATTATTTTTATTAACTAAAATAATATATTAAATCAATCTAATATTAAAAACAAAATTATTTTTTATTCATTTATTTCATTTTCTTTCATAATTTGACTAAAACTATAAGGATTAAAACTATATCCATCTGCTTTATAAAATTTATTTTGAAATTCAACCCAATGCAATCTCAACGTATGTAAAAAGCATTCTAAACAATCCATAAACATTAAAATTCCTAATGTAATAACAGCAAAAGCAACAAATAAAAGAGCTGTAAAAATTCCATTTACAAAAAAATTTCCACTCATTTTTAATCCATATCCTAAAGATCTTTCAAAAAATACTTTACTTAATTGACTATGAGCTAAACTCAAAGCCCATAATCTTAAATAACTTGCTGTATTACTAACTGTTCCTAAAATAAATTCTATACTTTCAATTACTTGATTTACAAAAATATCACTAAATGAAGGTTGATTCATATCATTTTTAGGTATTAACATATGTTCTTGTTCATCTATTAAATTATTATTATTATTATCTATAATTTGATTTTTTGATTTATATTTTGAATTTAATTGACTATATTTTATAAATACTTTTGGGAAGATCATACATATCATACAAAGTAAACTTACTATTAATATTATCATATGTGTGCTTTTCATTTGATCTTCTGTTCCCCATAACGGCTCATCACCATCAGGAATTTTTCCAAATTTTAAAAATATGTTCATTAATACTGTTTTTATATCACTTGCTTTTGCTGTAGTTATATCATCCGATGAATCAAAATCTAAAGAAGAATCTAACAATGTAACATTATTATATTTATCATAATTAGTACACCATTTAATAAATATTAATAAATCCATATAACCAAATAATATAGTCATTAGAATAAATTGTGGTATAAATACAAATATAAATTCTGTAAAATCTCTTGAAAATAAAGCATTTAATCCTTTTAAAAATATACCTAATAACATTTGTAAAACACCAAATATTACACTAATTTTCATTTTTAAACTATTAATAAAAGTTAATTCATTTGAAGCAGACATCCAAATTGGATCAACTCCAAATTTATAAACACAATCCTCTTTTTTGTAAACATCAAATTCATGATATCTATCTTCCATATGATCATAAATATTATCAACAGTATTATTATATATAGTCAAGTTATCTTTTTTTGGATAAAAATGTTCATAACATGTTCCAAAATTTATTGGAAAAGATAAAAAATCATTATAACACCATCCACAATAAGTAGCTGAAATTCCCATAAACAGCAAAAAATATCTATAAGGCAAAGCTGTTTTAAACATATTATTACTTTTCTCAATAGAATTTTTATTTATACATAAATATATCGCAGTAATCAACAACAAACTTCCATGAGCAATATCTCCAAACATAATTCCAAACAAAAATGGAAATGTAATTACAGTAAATATTCCAGGATTAATTTCTCTATAATGAGGTATACCAAATGTATCAACAACTTCTTGAAAACTAGCAAAAAATTCATTTGTTGGAATAAAAGTGGGTGGTACAACAGTGTCATCGAAAGGTAGTTCAATTAAAGTGGCTGGTGCGAAATTTTCACTTTTTTTTCCTATATTATTTAAAATGTTATGAACTTCAGGTAATTTTTTTGTTGGAATCCAAACTTCACCATCTAAAAAATTTCCGAGTAATTTACATTTATTTAAAGTAGAATATATTAATTTTTCTTGTAAATAATATAATTTATACATGTTATATCTAATATTAGGTTTATTTTCAAAATATGAGTTACCAACTATGATATCATTAATATTTTTTTCGATATTTAATAATAAAGTTTTTTTATCAGAAATGTCATTTTCAAGTTTATTTAATTCATTATTAATTTCGTTATTTCTTGGAACATTAAATCTACTTGCTTGAAAAATTTCACAAACTTTAAGAATTTTATTTAATAAAATATTTTCATCTCCTCCTGGGAACATAATATTAAATATTTTTTTTTTAACAACAGTTCCATAATTAAATATGTTATTAAGAAATAAGTTATTATTATTATTATTATTATTATTATTTTCATTTTCAGATAATTTAAATCCTCTTTTTCTAAGAGGAAGAGAATAATTATATTCATTTTGATTCATATATAAATCATAAAATGTTGTTAATGCTCTTCCTCTGCTCACTCTAAATATCATTCTTTTCATTTTTAATTCATCGCCGATGTTTATTGTTCCTGCCATGAAATTTAAATTATTTATTGAAATTAAATTATTATCAATTGAATTATCGATATTATTATTATAGTTTTGTGCCATTTCTCCATTATTTATTAAATCTCTTGATTTTGCAAAAACATATTTTTTTTCAATTAAATTTAATAAATCTTCTCTTATATTTGAATGTGATTCTACTAATTCTTTTATTCTCTTATCATTTTCTAATATTTCATTTTCTAATAAATCAAAATAATAACTTCCGAATTTTTTATCTCGATTTTTTATATCTTTTTCAATGTCTTTTTTAAAATCGATGTATTTATCATATTTGTTTTGATTTACAGCAAAATCTGAACAAATGTCATTAAAATCTTGAATTTTTTTTAATATTTCATCGCAACGATGAATTAATTGACCGTAATTTTTTTTTGCTTCTAAATCGTCTTTTGTTAAGTCAACAAATTCTATGGAATAATCTAAATTTCCTAATGCACGCATTATTTCGTTTGCTGAATCTTTTGGAATACGAATTGACATGTGCTTCATTTCTTCGCTACGAAAAATTGACATTTTAAATAAAATATATGAATATTTTTTTTAGATATTATTAATTTTAATAAAATATTAAATAATAAAAATAAAAAATAAAATTTTTATATTTATATAAATTATACATTTATTAATGAAGAATATAATGAATAAGGATTTGAAAGATTTTGTCTTAAATCAAATGAATTTATATATAAAATATTAGATAATGGTAAATCTTTTGTATTTGAAGGTGGTGAAATATAATCTAAATATAAAAAATTAGTATCAATTTTATTATAAATTTTTAAATTTTTTTTATATTTTTCTTTAATTTTTAAATTACTTATATTTTCAATTTCATTTTCTTTTTCTTTTATTATATTTATATTATTAATATTATTTTGTTTATTTTCAATAATATTTTCATTATTATTTTGATTTTCATTTATTTGATTTTCATTATTAATATTATTTTTTTCATTTTCTTTAATTTTTTTTTCTTCTATTAATTTTTCCATTTTTAATCTTTCTTCTTTGATTTTTTTTTCAATTCTTTTTTCTTGATTATATTCTATATAAAATTTAATAAAACTTTCTCTTTTCATTTCTTGAATTTCAAATCCCAAATTTTCTTCTTTATTTTCTTCATTATTAATTTCTAATAAATAATCTTCTTCAAAATTATAAAAAATAAATTTGCTTTTTTTATCATTTAAACTTTCCGTAATGTCATTAATATCATTGAAATATTTTTTATCAGTTCCAATTAAAATCATTTTATTTTTTTTTATTTTTTTCTTTTCACTAAAAGAATTTTTAATAACATTTGAAATTAATAAAAAATTATTAATATTTGGGTATTTACAAACTAAATAATTTACATCTTTTAAAATATTTTCTGTTGTTGTGTTATTTAAATTAATGTTTGTTTCTTTTAATGTGATGATATTAAATAATGTAATTTTATGAATAATGTTTGATTTGTTAAAATTTTCAATGAAAATATCGTTTATTTTTGAAATAAAATAAATGTAAGGAATTATTTTATTGTTTGTTTCTGGGAAAATTATTGAATTTAATATTTGATTGTTTGATATTGAAATTAATTTTATTCCGATTGAATTTCCCATTAATAAAAATATTAATGTATAATTAATTTTTTAAAATAATTATTTTTTTTTATAATATATTATTATTATTATTATTTAATATTTTATTTATATTATATATCTATAATAATTAATTATTGTAATGTCTATTTTTTTTCTTCTTTATTTTCATTTTCATTTTTAGATTGTTCATCTTTTATTTCTTCTGTTTTATTTTCTTCATTATTTTTTTCAATTATTTTAGAATTTTCTTCTTTTTTTTCTTCTACATTATTTTTAATTTCATTATTTGGTTGATTTGATTGTTGTTCATTTTGTTGAGAATTTTTTTTAAATTTCGGAATATAAGCAGGTGAATTAATATTAAGTTCATTTTTAATATTATTTAAATTATTATTAGCATTTAGATTTGAATTATTATTATTGAAATTATTATTAATTTGATTTTGCATATTATAATTATTCATTTGTGAAAAAGCAAATTGATTTTGATTATTCATATTATTAATATTATTATTCATATTATTTATGATATTATTATTTGGATTATCATCAAAATTATTATAACTTTTTTTTTGATTATTATTATTATAATTGTTATTAAATTTATTTTTATTGTTATTATTATTATTTTTATTATTATAATTATTATTTTTATTATTTTTATTATTATTATTGTAATTATTATTATTATTATAATTTTTGTTTCTATTATTATTATAATTATTATTATTATATTGATTTTTATTATAATGATTATTATTATTATAATTATTTCTATGAATTTGAATAACTTCAATATCATCAATATTTTTTAAAATATTTTCTTCTTCAATATCATCATCATAAAAATATTCATTATTATAATTAAATTCTTCATCAGCATTAAATTCTTTTTGATAATTATATTTATTATCATCATCTTCATCTTCTTCTTCTTCCTCTTCTTCTTCTTCATCAGAATCTAGATATCTTAAATTAATTTCATCCCAATTTTCTCCTGGAATATAAGTTCCATTATCATCATAATATCCTCCATGTTTATCATATCCATCTCTATTGAAATAAACATAATCTGGGTCCCAAAAAGATCCATTAGGTGTAATGAAAAAATTATCTTCATCTAATTCTCCTTTTATTGAATCTGAATATTTTCTTTCTTTAAATTCAGGATGAGATTGTTGAAAAGGAGTAAGTTTTTCTTTTTTGTTGTTTGTTTTTTCATTTTGAGAAGGTTTTTTAACTATAATTTCTTTAGTTTCTTTCATTATTGTGATTGTATTAATATTTTTTTTATTTGTTTCTGAATTTTTATTTGAATTATTATTATTTTCATTTTTATTATCTTTCTTATTATTATCTTCAATATTTGATTCCATATTATTAGATATATAATATAAAATTAAATAATTAATTTTATTTTAATGAAAATATAAATTAATTATAAAATAAATAAAAATTATAATAATATTAAATTTAATAATTATTCATACTAAACAATTTTTTCTTTTCTAATTCAATTTCTTTTCCTTTATCTTTTGTAATTCCTTTAATTTTACTAAAAACACTTTGCAAATCTACATAATCATTTCTATCATCATAAACTCTAACATTTCTTCTATTTTTATCATGTTTCATTAAATCTAATAAAATACTCAAAGTTTTTTCAATTAAAATCCACAAATTATATTCAGATTTTTTTTTATCTAATAATTTATTTTCCACGCCGAAAATTCCAAACAATCCACATTCTAAACTATTTGCGAAATTAAATAAAATTCCTCTTTTTTTATCAACATTAAAAACAATATTTTCGAATCTATAAGCACGTAAAAATTCTTTTAATTTTAAATCTCGAATTAATCTATTACTAATTAAAGGTAAATTAAATAAATAAATATCTTTATTTTTAAAATAATCAACATCATATAAAATAATTTTTTCAAATAAATCATCATCAAATTCATTTTCTTCATTTTCATAATTTAATTTTTTAATTTCTTCTTCTTCTTCCTCTTCTTCTTCATTATTAATTTCATTATTATCTTCTTCAATATTTTTTACAACTTCTTTAACTTCTTTATCCATTTCATCTATAATTTTTTTTTGTTCACTTTTCATCGAACTTATTAAGTACATAATATATGAAAACATATTCGACATTATTACATCATCTAATCCGAATTTTATATCAATTCCCCAAAATAAATATTTTTTTCCATTATGAAATGTAATAAACTCTATTGTTATGTAACCTATAATATCTTGACGAAAAAGAAATTCACCTATTTTTTTTACGATGTTTTTTAATTCAAATTGATTATTAAATGAGGTTGGACATATGTTAACTATGTTTTTGAAATATTCCAAGTTTATTTTATCATAAAAAGGTAAAAATTGAATGTTTCCGTTTGGTTGAATTAAAATCGGGCAGGATGGACTATTTATTATTCCTTCTAAACTCGAAGTTGGACATGATTCAATTATTCCTTGATTTTTTAGGAAAAAATTTAAATATTCATTGAAATTTTTATATAAATTATTATATGCAAAAATTACATTGTTATTTAAAATATTTTTCAAATTTAAATATAATTTTTCTTGAAATAATTCAATAGAAAAATTATCATTATTATATTTTTCTTTTTTTAAATTTTGTATATATAAATTTTTACTTATATCTAAATATGCGATTCCTCTTCCATTATATTCATTATTTATTTTAAATATCCAAACATTAAAATTAGGATAAGTCGCAATTAAATGTGCTAAACTTGAATAAAATTCTTCTTCGGTGCTAATGTCCCATGCACTGACTGGAAAAGGTATATCATTTAATTCAAAAGAAGATTTAACTCCTGATTTATTTAATATTAATTTAGATTGAGAGAAATTTCCAGATAAAATTGGAATATTTAAATAAACACTTATTTTTTCTTCTATTTCATTTATTATTCCTGGAACTATATATGCATAATTATTTTTTATTATTTTTTTTATTTGTTTTAAGGTTTTTGGGCTAAAAAATAAAAGTTTAGAGAGATTAAAATAATAAGGTAGAAATTTATTTGCTTCTGGAACAACAAAAATTAAACGAGATTCAATGTTTTTTATTCCTAATTTTTCTAATATAGAATAATAATATTTAATAATATCTTCATTTATTTCATAAGGTGTAATATAAATTATTGAAATGTTTTGATCAATTAAATTTATTAATCTATTTAATTGTAAAATTTGTTTTTCTGTAAAATTTGCGATTGTTGTATTTTTATATTCATTGTATGATAAACTATTAATATGAATTTCATAACGTTTTTGATATTTTAAAAATTCCCATTTTGCTTTAAATTCATTAAATAAATCATAAAATTTTGTAATTTCTTTTTCTTTTTCGTTTTTGAGAATTTGTTTATATTTTTTTTTAATTAAATATGAACGAATTTGGGATTGTAATAAATTAATTTTAAATAATTCAAATCGAAGATTATCGAGTTTTTTATAAGCGATTTTTTTTCTTATTAATTTTTGAATTTTTATAATAAAAGCTTCTTTAATTTTGAAATAAAATAGTTTTTCATTTGAAGGATCAAAACCTTTTTTTTTTAAATCATCTTTTGTTATGCATAATAATAAATCTTTATTACGAACATTTTGAATGTTTCCTTTATAAAATTCGATTATTTGTAAAATTCTTGAACTATCGATTTGAATTAAATTTAGGTTTAATTTTTTAAATAAATTTGAAAGATTTGAAATGATATTTGAAATTTTTTTCCATTTTTTTTTATTTGAATTTTTAAATAAAATATAATTTGAATCTTCGATTATTTTATAATTATCAAATTTTAATATTAAATTATCGTCGGGAATTGTTTCTAAATTACTATTATTATTATTATTAATAATATTATTTGTTTCTATTGAATAATTGTAAAGATTTTTTGAATTTAAATTACTTATATTTTTTATTTTTTGATTATCTTCGCTTATTAAACTTTTGTTTCCATTATTAAAAACTTTTTCAGAAATAAAACTGTATTTTGAATTTGTTAAAAAAAATTCAGTGTTTGTTTTATTTGATGAAATATTTTTATTATGAATTTTAAATTCTGATGAAGAAGTTTTTGATTTTAAAATATTTGAATTATTATTTTTATCTAATCCTTTAATAATTTTTTCTCCAACATTAATTAAATTTTTCATACTATATTTTAAATCATTAATTTTATAATTTAAATCAATGTCATCTTTAATTAAATTTTTACTATATAATTTTTTTAATTTATTATTACCTATAATATTTAAAGGATTTCCATCTTTATTAAAAATTGGACTTAAATCAGTATTTTTTGGAATTAAACCTTTGTCTATCATATTATTAATTCCTTTATTAATTTCTTTATTTCTTATAATAGGAAAATTATTTTTATCAAAATGAATTTGATTATAATAATTATTAATAATACTATTATTATTATTTTTAATGTCATAAGTTTTTTGAGATAAAAAATAATTTTGGAAATTTTTATTGTTTTTATATTCATTTTTTATTTTATAAATTGTGTATGGATTAACATTTTGAAAGGGATCAAAAGAATTATTTAAAATTTTAATTATATTTTCGTTGTTTAAATTTTTATTATTTTCAATATTATTTTTGTTGTTTCTTAAATTTTTTTCTTGAAAATCTTCTAATTCTTGACGTAAATAAATACTTTGTGGATTTGAATAATTTGTATTAATAATGAAATTTGTTAATTCATTTTGAAGACGATTTATTGTTTCATTTATAAAATTTTTATTTTCTAATTTTGACATATTTTTTTAAGTTATTTTTATTTAGAATTATTATTTATAAAATTAATGTTTAATAATATGATTATTTATATTTATTTTTTATTAATTATTTATTTATATGAAAAATTTATTAAACTTAAATAATTTATTGTAGGATTTTTATATTCATTTTTTTCTATTTTGATATTATTATTATTATTTTCATTGTTATTATTTGTATTTTCATCTATTATAATATTTCGACTTCTATTTTTATTCATATAAAAATTATAATTGTTTTTATTCATTAATATATTATTTTTGAAAGTAAAATTATTTTCATTCATTTATTATTTTTTTTAAATTAAGTTATTAATTAATTTATTTATAGATAATAGTAAAAAAATTTGAAATAAAATTTCGTAAATCATTTATTGCTAAATAATTTATAAACAAAAAAATAAATATATTGTTTATTTTATTCATTTTAATTCTAAGAATAAAATTATATTTATTTTTTTCTTAATATTTTATTTTCTGATTGATAAATAATATGTATAACAATATAACAAATATAATTTTATATATTTAAATAAATAATTGTATTT
>JAEEGK010011758.1_pt1 | contig 19950 bp, 17 predicted proteins | sample 8958771 | NCBI WGS metagenome assembly JAEEGK01 (sample SAMN16246547, study PRJNA631951) | gut metagenome | biome: gut microbiome; feature: rumen; material: SC-attached | host: Bos | place: Iran: Karaj | collected 2018-10
TGAGTTCCTGTTACAGTTACCAACATCGATGCGTACTGCTCTGTTGCTTCGTCAAGAGAAATCTCAATTGGTGTAATCGCCAAATTAATAGCAAGGGGGACTACATGAGTAAGCGCATTCATTTCGGTAAGTCCATTGTATTCTGTCATTGTTCCACGGACAATATAACTAGTACCAACATTCACAGTTTCAACATAATCTGGCGAATATACATACAATCCGCTATATGCTTCTTGCGATGACTGAATATAAAATCCGTATTGAGTTTTTGCCGTAACAACGCCCTGTGTTGCAACGATTTGTCCATCGTAAGCATTTACATCGGCTGTTCCTTGAATTGCTGGAATTGTAAGCAATGTCGAATGGTCAGCATCGGTTGTGAATGTTACAGTTGCAGTAACGGGAGTTTCGAGCGATTCTTCGTCCATATCAACAAGTTCGAGAACGAGAGTATGTTCGCCATCCTCAATTTCGGAAAGGGTGAATGTTGCAGTTGTCGAATACTGAGCAGCACCACCATCGAGAGCATATTTAATCTTGCCTTCTGTGCCAAGTGTAAAGTTGCGAACAGTAATGTTAACGCTTATTGAATTTGCAAAGAAGAACGAACCATTTGCTGGAGCACTTACTGTCATTGCTGGGTCGGTGCTGAGGGAAGCAGCATCAATATATAAGGCTATCTTCTTTTGGTTCGTATAAGTACCAGATTTAAAATATCTAAAACGAGTCTGTCCACTTGCTATGTTGTATCTCAGATGCGTTCCTGCCGAAACTATTTCAACAGAATCTGGATTAAAAGTAATTGTATTAAGATATGCTTCCGTTTGGCTTGACTTAATTGTATTTGCATCGCTTGTGTTGCCAATGAAATACCCGCTTGCCGACTTAACAGAATAACCGCCTTCAACTTCACCTAAAGTAAAGTAGAAATTGTTATCAGTCACAGAAATTGCGCTTCCAGATATTGTAACTTGTTTGGTATTGGAAACAGCATCCAATGTTGAAAGGCTACCATCTAAAGCAAGATTACCTTCCTCATAAACAATAAGGTACTTACCACCAGCAAAAATCTGGTCGGCACTTGTAACCTTTGTGTAATTCGTCTGCGCAAATGCTCCCAACGACAGCATTGCAAGACAAGCAACAAAAACAAATGATAAAATTCTATTCATAACTCTCTCAAATTTAAAATATTAACTGATTTTTTCTTAGCTCTAAACAAAAAAAGAACCTATCCGAAGATAGGTTCAGTATTAGCATATTACTATTTTTCAAGTATTTCGGGGTCGACCAAAATTCTACCACAATATTCGCAAGGTATGATTTTCTTGCTTGACTTGATATCCAGCTGTCTCTGAGGTGGAATCTTGTTGTAGCAACCGCCGCAAGCGTCACGTTCGATTGTAACAACAGCAAGCTTGTTGCGGGCATTGTTGCGGATACGTGTGTAAGCAAAAAGCAAACGCGGTTCGATTGTCTGTGAAATTTCTTCGCGCTCAGCATTAAGCTTTTCCTCTTCGGTCTTGGTTTCGGAAATAATGCCGTCAAGTTCAACCTTCTTCATGTCAAGGTCTTTGCGACGTTCTGCAAGGCGTTCCTTTGCTTCCGAAATCATATTGTTTCTATTTTCGATTTCTTCCTTGCTAACCCTGATGCTCTTCTCTGCCAACTGAATGTCAAGGTCCTGGTTTTCGATTTCCTTTGTCAAAGCATCGAATTCCCTATTGTTCCTTACATTGTTCTGCTGTTCCTGATATCTCTTCAGCAAAGCCTGTGCTTCTGTTCTCTTGCGCTCAGCGACGGAAATCTGTGAGTTAAAATCCTTTATTTCCTGCTTGTAGTTGCTGATACGTGTTTCAAGACCTGCGATTTCGTCTTCGAGGTCGCGTACCTCCAAAGGAAGTTCGCCACGAAGAGTTTTTATTTCATCTAATTTAGAATCAACAAGTTGAAGCCTGTATAAGTTCTTCAGTTTTTCGGTTACTGTAAGTTCGTTCTTCTTTTCGTTTTCTGCCATCTCAATAATTGTTTATCGGATTCGTATTTATGTCTGAAAAATAGGTTGCAAAGTTATTATTTTTTTTCACAACAATGTCATAAAAAATTTATTAAAACAATTTTTTAGGATGACAATACAATATTAAGGCACAATGTTTGTTATTTAATTAATTTTGGTTTAAGCGCAAAAGACATGAAAAGACTTGCATACATTTTCGCATCGGTGACTACCGCACTGGCATTCACGATGTTATTCTTTGAAAAAAACATCGGATTAAACCTTGTAATCCTCGAATGGATAACAATTCCGATAATGATATTTCTAAATCGCCCATTCAAATTCAACAAACTGACAATCACCGCATTGCTTATACTTTTAACGACATCGCTTGCAGTGCTGTATTCGCACACTAACTGGACGATTTTCGTCAACATACTCATGTTTTTTACCTGCAATAGCATTATTGCTTTCAAGGAATACCGCAGCTACATGTATGCGGCCTTCGAATCGTTCCGCAATGCTGCACTATCGTTTGTTCCGCAGGTTCACAAAAAGCATGAGGACGGCGAACCCAAGATGAAAAAAAGCAAGATTTTCTGGCTCACAGTGCTCGCGTTTGTGATAACAATGGCATTCGTAATTCTGTATTCGCTTGGCAGTTCCAAATTTGGCGAATGGGTCAGCGACATAATACAATCGCTTAATTTCAAGTTTATCCTGCTATTCCTGCTTGGACTTGTCTTCGCCAACTTCGCTTTCCGCAAAAAGACCGAAAAACTTATGACCTACGAGGCTGGCAAAGACATAACAATTGTACGCAAACGCAAAAGAAGATTTCTACGCGGTCTATCGCAGACACTCAAGAACCGCAACTTTTTCGGCGTGATGCTGCTCGGAATGCTAAACATTGTGCTATTATTCTTCAACATAAGCGACATACGCTATGTATGGTTCTTCTCGTGGGACGGATCTTTCCTGAAAGAATTTGTACACGAAGGCACATGGATACTGACATTTGCCATACTCATATCGCAGATGATTGCGTTGCTGTTCTTCCGCGAAAACCTCAACTTCTACAGTCGCAACAAGCTGCTCAAGATTCTGACCATGATATGGCTTGCACAAAACTGCATAATGACGGTTTCGGTTGGTATAAGAAATTTCTGGTATGTAAAATACTTCGGACTGGCATTTGGGCGCATCATAGTTTTCTTCTTCCTTGTGCTAGTTATTGTAGGTCTGATTTCCATAATGATAAAGGTAAGCCATCGCAAAACTATGTACTACCTCTTCAAGGTTAACAGCTATGCATTTATGGTGGTGATTTCGCTCTCGGCACTCGTAAACTGGCATGTAGTCATCGCCGATTACAATTTTTCACACAGCGACAGCTCGTTCATCGAATACTCGTTCATGGCAAAACTCGACAATTCGGCACTGCCCTTACTTGTAAAGACAAGAGCAGAACTTGATGTCATTGACCAGCAACAGCAGCAGGCCATGAAATTCGACACTCACATGGACTACTTCATATCCTCAAAGAAGTACGAAATCCTAATAAAGATGAAAGCCCGCGAATTCGTAGAAGAATACGAAAACCTAAGTTTTCTGGAATGGAATTACGCCGACGAATGGGCATATCGAAAACTTAAAAACAGCGGCTACTTGAACACTATCGACTTTGATTCCGACTGGTTCGACCTAATAAGATAGGAAGGCAAAAAGGCTTGAAGGCTAAAAGGCTGACAGGCTAACAGACAAAAAGTCGAACCGAACTGCTAGACAGCATGCCTGCCTTGCTACCGAGATGCCTAAGGAATGACAAAGCAATAGAACCCCATAAACTTGCGGAATGACACTCTGTTTTATACCCGATAAGGTATAATTATTTTATATTCTTACAATTTTATACCCGATAGGGTGCAATTACTTCCCCAGCAGCACCTTCGCATTCTCCAATGCCTCTGGCGTAAGTTTTTCGCCGCTCATCATCGAGGCAATTTCGGTAATGCGCTCGTCAGCAGAGAGTTTCTTGATGCTGGAAATTGTGCGCTGGTCGTCGGTATGCTTGTAAACCTTGAAATGCTCGCTGCCCATGGCCGCAACCTGCGGAAGATGCGTAATGCTCAACACCTGCACATTCTCGGCAATGCGCTGCATAATCTTGCCCATACGGGCTGCAATTTCGCCCGAAACACCAGTGTCAATCTCGTCGAAAAGTATGGTAGGAATATTCATCGAGTTGGCCATAAGCGACTTCAATGCAAGCATAAGCCGCGACAACTCACCTCCCGAAGCAACCTTCTCAATCGGCTCCACCGCTACTGCCTTGTTGGCACTGAAAAGGAAGGAAATATTGTCGATGCCGTTTGCCGAAACTTCCGTGATTTCGTTGCCAATCTCAAACACTCCGTGGGGCATTCCCAAGTCGTGAAGCATAGAATTTATGTATTCCTGCGTCTTCTTGAACGAAGCCGAACGCTTCTTGCTCAGATTCTCGGCAGCGGCTTTCACTTCCTTAGCCTTGGCTGAATGTTGCTTCTCGAGGTCGGCAATTTCGTCCTCAAGGTTTCCGCTGTTGTCAACATAGCCCTTGTACTCCTCGTACTTCTGCTTGAGTTCGGCTATGTCGGTAGCACGGTGCTTTGCCAATAGGCTCATCAGCAGGTCGATGCGCTCGTTGGTGAGTTGCAGTTGCTGCGGGTTTACTTCCACCTGCGACAATTGCTGCGAAATGGTATCGTTGATGTCCGATAGTTCTATAATTGAAGATTCCAGGCGCTGTTCCAGTTCCTGCGCTGGCTTGTAGTTCTTGCCGATTTTTGCAAGGTTGCTGCGCATCTGCTTCAGCAAGGCCGAAGCAGAATATTCGCCACCATCGTACAGGTTGGTAGTCTCGTACAAGGCCGATTTTATCTCCTCGGCATTTTCGAGCATCGAGGCACGGGCTTCAAGTTCTTCAAGCTCATCGTCGGACGAAAGTTTTGCATTTTCAATCTCCAATGCCTGATACCTATAATAATCTAAGTCCTTCTGAGCATTTGCTAGCGCGTCTTTCTTGCTTTTTAGTAATTGCGCAACCGACTGGTATTCCGCATATTTCTGCTTGTAATCCTCGAAAAGTGCCAATGTTCCAGCTGCCGAATCGACAATGCGCAGACGGTAGGGCAGGGTAGTGAGCGAAAGGTTTTCGTGCTGTGAGTGCAAGTCGAGAAAATTGTCGGTAAGTGCCTTTAACACGGTCAATGTCACTGGCATATCGTTCACGAAAGCCCTCGACTTTCCTTCGGGCATAATTTCGCGCCTAACAATGGTCTGGTCGGAATAGTCAACCTCGTTTTCGGCAAACAAGTCCTTCAATCCGAGGTTTTTAATATCGAAAGTGGCTTCAATTACACATTTTTTGTCCTTAAAGAGAAGCACATCGGTGTCGGCGCGTTTGCCCAGAAGTAGCGAAATTGCACCTATAATCATTGATTTTCCCGAACCTGTCTCGCCAGTAATAACGGAAAAACCCGAATTGAAGTCAATGTCGAGTTTTTCAATTAGAATATAATTTCTGACTGAAAGGTTCTTAATCATTATTCCGAACGGGTTATCTTGTCGTACTTGCTTGAGTTTGCAGCGTCGATTTCTTTCATAAGGTTGGCAACACGCGCCTTTTCATCGGAAAAACCATCTGAGAATACATTTATGATTTCGTCGCTCTTTACGGTGCTAACAATCGACATCAGGAACGAACCCGGACGACGGCGGTGCATCGACCTGAGGCTTTCGAGCGATTCCTCTACCGATGCGCGTGCATCGCTTGGCTTGTCGGCAAGCCTATCCAAACCTTGACGATGATAAGTGTACATAAAATCGCGGAAGCCAGAATACTGGTCGTTGAGCAGATTTTCGGTAAGCCAGTAGCGGTTCTTGGTGCTTTCGTACTGCTTCCAACCCGGTTCCTGTGCGCCCTGTGCGTTTTGTACAATCTTTTCAGCCATCTGGTAGTATTGCGTGCCAGCCTGCGAACCGAAACTGTCGTAGTCCAAACCAAGCATTATGTAGCAGTAGTAGGCAATCACAGCCGACAAATTACTTGTAAACACATTGGGATTGAACTCAATAGGTTCCATTTCGACATACTTGAACTGGAACTTGTCGTCAAGATAGTTGAAAAGCGGCGACATATACGAAGTACCATAAACCGGTCGCGACGATGTTACCTGTATCTTGCCAGAATACTCGTCGGAAGCAACTTCCTTTTCAACGGTAATGGAAATGTTGCATTCGATACGCTCATTCTTGGAAAACACATTGTTAGTCCACTTTGTATTGTTGATGAACTCGTACAAGTCCTTGCGCATCTCCTGAAAAATCTTCTCGTAGTTGGTTCCCTGAAGCTGCTGGTGCGAAATCTGAATCTGGCATTCAAACTCCTGAGCCATAGCAGCCACAGCCACGAGCATTGCGACGATAATGGAAACAATCTTTTTCATAATCAAGGCTTTAAAAGTTTTTCTATTTCATCAACAATATCCTTTGCAACCATAACTTTTGACTTCAGGTCGTAGTTTTTCACTTCCTTGCTACGGTTGATGATTGTAATCTTGTTTGTGTCGTGATTGAATCCTGCTCCCTTGTCGTTCATCGAGTTGAGGACTATGAAATCGAAGTTCTTGCGTTCAAGCTTGCCGATGGCGTTTTCGAGTTCGTTTTCCTTCTCAAGAGCAAAACCGACCAGAACGCGGTCGCCTTTTTGCTTTCCAAGGCTTGCTGCAATATCGTCGGTAGGCTTGAGCGTTATTTCAAGGTTATTGTCCTTGCGCTTGATTTTGGTGTCAGAAACGTTCTGCGGAGTGAAGTCGGCCACAGCTGCCGATAGCACGGCGGCATTGCATTGCGGAAATTCGCTGTTGCAAGCCTCGTACATTTCGCGTGCTGAGTTAACCTTAACCAACTTTATGTTGCCGTTGTGAACATTCAGCGAAGTCGGTCCAGAAACCAGAACAACCTCTGCCCCACGACTTGCACATTCCTCGGCTATGGCATAACCCATCTTTCCAGACGAATAGTTGCCGATAAAACGCACGGCATCAATCTTTTCGTAGGTCGGACCAGCCGTTACCATTACCTTCTTTCCCGTCAGCGACATCTGTCCGTTGAAGAAAGCATCAAGGCTTTCGACAATTTTCTCAGGAGCCGCCAGACGACCTTTACCGACAAGTCCGCTAGCCAATTCGCCGTCCTCGGCATCAATGAAATGCACGCCGTACGACTTCAGTGTCTCGATGTTTTTCTGCACTGCTGGATGGGCAAACATATCCAAGTCCATTGCCGGAGCAACAAAAACCGGGCATTTTGCCGAAAGGTAGGAGGTGAGCAAAAGGTTGTCGGCTATTCCATTTGCCATCTTTCCGATGGTGTTGGCAGTAGCGGGAGCAATCAGATATGCATCTGCCCACATTCCGAGGCTCACGTGTGAATTCCATTCGCCGTTTTCAGGATTGAAGAAATCGACGTAAATCGGATTCTTCGCCAACGTTGCAAGCGTCAGCGGAGTAATAAACTGCTTTGCCAACGGAGTCATCACAATCTTTACTTCGGCGCCTTGCGTAACAAGCAAACGGACAATATTTGCGGCCTTATAGGCGGCAATACTTCCTGTTACACCGAGCAATATGTGCTTTCCGTTGAGCATACTATGCTATTCTTGTGGTTCTGGTTGCTGAACTTCTGCAACTACAGGTTCCTGTTCTTCTTCAGTTTCAACCTTCTTGATGTTAATATCCTGGTTGGTGTAGTAAACATTGTCAGCCATGAATTCCTCAATAGCGATATTGGTAGGCTTCGGCAACTTTTCGTAATATTTCGACACCTCAATCTGCTCGCGGTTCTCATGGATTTCCTCAAGATTGTCGTTAAAGGTCGAAAACTCTTCGAGCTTTTTGTAAAGTTCCTTTCTGATGTCGGCATTTACCTGATCAGCCATCTTCGAGCAGATGACAACTGATTCATAAACATTTCCAGTCTTTTCTGCCATTTCGACTACATCGCGTGTGATGCAGTTTGTTGGAGCATTAGTCTTTTTGTAGTCCATTTTGATTCTCTATATAATTTTGTGAATTTGTAAAATATTTTTCTGCTTCTTTAATCTTCTTTGAGTTAGGAAATTTGTCCAAAAATGCATAGTAGGCCTGCACTGTATTCTTGTAGCGTTCCAACTTTTTACTTTCAACGCTTTTGGTTGCAAGCGTATACGATGCCTTAACCATTGTGAACATTATATCCTCACGGTAAGTTGTCGCTGGATAGTCGTACAGCACATTCCTAAGCGCAACTATTGCCGCCTTGTAATCGCTTATCTTATAATAAAGCATGGCATTGTTGTATGCCTTTGTCTCAAGTTTGAAATTCAAGTCCTTTATATGCTCGTCAACCTTTTCGCCATACTTTGAATCCGGATATTTTTCCTTGAAAGCTTCAAGGTCCCTGAGTGCCATCTCGGTATATGTTTGCTCGAGCGAAACGCTAGGCGAAACTATATAATAGCAGTAGGCAGCCATATACTCGGCCTCCTCGGTGCGCTCTGTATTGGAATACATACGCGCATATTCCTTAAACAGATATGCTGCCAAAGAATACTCTTTCTGCCTGTAATTGCAATAAGCATTATAAAAGCAAAGTGTCTCGTACTTATCGGTGCCCTTGTACACAGCCTTTATGTCCTCTATAAGACCAAGAGCCTTATAATAGTCTTCGGCTTCGTAATATTCGAACACCTTGCGATACTTCAGGTCGCTGTCACCGCTTTTCATTATCTTGGAATATTCACTACAAGACACTGATAACAAAGCAATTACAACAACAATTAGACAATATACACTTTTCCAATTAAACATCTTGCAAAGATATACAAATTACTTATTCCACATATTTAATTTTTTCATAAAAAATCCGCTTCAATAACGGAGTGGATAAAGCATTATTGTCTGCACGCCCAACTATTATAACATCTGATTTTTTATCGACACGATATCACAAGCCACAAGTGCGGCCGTTTCTGTACGCAAACGACTATTACCCAACGTCACAGGAACATAAGTTTGCAAAGCGAGTTCAATTTCATCGTGCGAAAAGTCACCTTCGGGACCAATAAGTACCGTAACAGATGTTTTCGGCTTTACAACATCTGCAAGATATATTCGCTTGCCGTCATTTTCGCAGTGAGCAACAAACTTCTGCTCGGAACAATCATTCTTCACAAAGTCCAGAAACTTCACCGCCTCGTTAATATGCGGATGATACGCCTTGTAAGACTGTTTCATGGCAGCCTCCACAATGCGGTTCATTCGGTCAGTCTTCACAACTTTTCGCTCTGAATTGTGACAAATGATGGGAGTAATTTCCGAAATTCCTATCTCTGTGGCTTTTTCTAGAAACCATTCCATGCGATCCATGTTTTTGGTTGGAGCAATGGCAATGTGAAGACGATAAGGAAGCTTGTTGTACTCCGCAATAGTTTCTACCACATGTATCGTAGTATGCTTGTTATCAATTGTTTCTATTTCAGAACGATGCAAATTTCCTTGTCCGTCTGCAATGAAAATTTCATCACCGACTTTCAGCCTAAGCACACGCGCACAATGGTTCGACTCCTCTTCGCTAAGGACATGGCGGTCGCCCGAAATCGTATTGTCGTAGAAGAATCTCATTGGTGTATTTCTCCGTCAGAAATGGTAAACATACGGTCGGTTAGACGGGCATGTTCCTCGTTGTGCGTTACAATTACAAATGTCTGCTTGAAATTCTCGCGCAGATCGAAGATAATCTTATATAGATCGCGGGCATTATGCGAGTCAAGGTTTCCCGAAGGTTCATCGGCAAGCACTACCGATGGATTGTTTATCAAAGCACGGGCAATTGCAACGCGCTGCTTTTCACCTCCCGACAACTCCGATGGCTTGTGTTCGCTTCGCTCGCGGACATTCAATGCGTCAAGCAATTCGAGAGCGCGCATGCGCGTTTCCCTCTTACCGTCACCAGCAATGAAGGCAGGAATGCACACGTTTTCTAGCGCAGTAAATTCGGGAAGAAGCTGATGAAACTGAAAAACAAAACCTATATGCGAATTGCGAAACGCTGACAGTTTCTTTTCGCCAAGCGAAAATGTATCTATGCCATCGATTATGACCTTGCCGGAATCGGGCTTGAGCAAAGTTCCAATGATTTGCAACAAGGTCGTCTTGCCTGCTCCGCTTGCGCCCAAAATCGATACAATCTCCGATCTCTTTATATGCAAGTCAATACCTTTCAACACCTTAAGGCTTCCATAAGACTTGATTATATTTTGTACATCAATCATCCGTGCAAAAATTTGCCGTAAAGATATAACAATATTTACGATTTACGATTTTTGATTTACGATTTAATGGATTTGAAAATTTGAAGATTTGAGAATTGCAGACACTAACTGATTTATGATGAAAATTATTAATACGGCAACTCCATTTAATTTTTCTTAATTAATTTTATTCTCACTATTTTTTACTAATTTAGCACCCAAAATAAAAACCTGAAATAATTATGTTGAGCGAAAACGAAATAAAACGGCAGAAAAGCCTCCTCGAAAGCGAAGGAAACTTTGTTGACATTGTAGCACCTGCAACACCAGAAAACGGCATAACAATCATTGGAGACCAGCAGAAACACATCGATACATACGACAAGAAAAGCAAGAACTACAGCATAGAAAAGTTTGTACCAGCATCGGGAGCGGCAACCAGGATGTTCAAGCGACTCATAGCATTCAACAACGAGCCGAACCTGAAAAACCTCCACGACGGAGGCGACTACTCTGTAAAAGCGACAATAGATGCATTGCCCAAGTTCGCATTTTTCGACACGCTGAAAGACAGCATTAAGGATGCCGAAAATCTGGAGGAAGTTTCCGACCACATACTCCACGAACCGCTGAATTATGCAGGTCTACCAAAAGGTCTTGTAGAATTTCACAAGTACAATGGTTTTTCGCGCACCGCATTCGAGGAACAGATTTTCGAAGGCGTAGCAATGAATAATTCCGAAGCTCCGGCAAAACTTGAATTCACTGTATCGGAAGAACATTACGAAATGTTCCGCATGTTGCTCGACAAGATCCTGCAAAAGAATAAACTAAATGTTGATGTAAAATTCTCGTTCCAGGAAAAATCCACCAACACAGTTGCAATTTACAACGATGGCAGCCTTGTTATGACAGATTCGGGCGAACTTTTCACCCGTCCTGGCGGACATGGTTCGCTGTTACAGAACCTTAATCAGATTGATGCCGATATTATCTTCATCAAGAATATCGATAACATTGTTCATCAGGACTATATGCCAGAAACTCTTCCATACAAAAAACTTCTCGGTGGGGTGCTGATAGAAACAGCCGAAAACATTAAGTCGTATATGCAGAGCCTCGAAAGCGACAAGTCGGCAGAAAATTGCAACCGCATAGCCGACAGCTTGGAAAAGACCTTCTGCACGACCATAGAGAGAAACGAAAACCTCTGCGAAACACTCAACAAATTCATGAATCGCCCAATTCGAATATGCGGAATGGTTAAAAACACTGGAGAACCTGGCGGAGGTCCATTCCTTGTAAGAAAAGACGGAAATGTTTCGTTGCAGATAGTCGAAAAAGCCCAGATAAACCTTGCCGACGAACAGCAAAAGGATTATTTCAACAAATCGACACACTTCAATCCTGTTGACCTCGTATGCTACACTAAGGATTACACAGGCAAGAAATTCGACTTGAACAAATTCGTTGACACATCAACATGCTTTATATCGGAAAAGACATACAACGGCAAACCAATCAAGGTTTTGGAACACCCAGGACTATGGAACGGATCAATGGCCGACTGGCTTACTATTTTTGTAGAAGTACCGCTGATAACCTTCAATCCTGTCAAGGAACTCAACGACTTACTGCGCAAGGAACACCAAGCCAAATAGGCGATTACAATCCATAACTTGCTTGTAAAAAGCAAAAAAAACTGTATTTTTGCAAAAAATAAATTAGAATATGTTTTCAGGAATAGTAGAAGAAACCGCAAGACTGGTCAGAATTGAAAAGGAACAGAGCAACATTCATTTTTATTTCACTTGCTCGTTTGGCGACCAGCTTCGCATCGATCAAAGCGTTGCACATAACGGCGTATGCCTCACAGTTGTAGGAATAGATAAGCCGACAAAGACCTACAAGGTTACGGCAATGAAGGAAACTCTTGACAAGTCGAACCTAGGTCTGCTGAACATTGGCGACGAAGTAAACATTGAGCGCAGCATGAGCATGGACAAACTCCTTGACGGACATTTGGTTCAGGGACATGTTGACCAAACAGCCAAGTGCATCGATGTTACCGAAAACGGAGGAAGCTGGTACTACACTTTCGAATACGACAAGTCGAAAGGCAACATCACGGTAGAAAAAGGTTCTGTTTCGGTAAATGGTGTAAGCCTCACGGTAGTGAACTCGAAGGCAAACACTTTTTCCGTATCAATAATACCATATACATATCAGGTAACCAACTTCCACTGCTTCAAGGTAGGTACCATAGTAAACCTTGAATTCGACATCATCGGAAAGTACATACAGAAGATTATGGCTGGCTACCTCGAAGGACTTGGCAAATAAGAGGTGCAACTGATTTCCAAATACCTGAACAGCGTAAGGGCACTGCAATTTTTGCAGCTGTTCCGTTTTGTTGCACTGCTTCTCATTGGCATTATCCTATCTAAGACAAGCATAGGCATCAGTCAGATAGGAACATACGAGACATTCCTGCTGATTTCGGGGGCTTCGTGCTTCTTCTGGACCGGCGGAATGTTGCAGACAATGCTTTCGTTGAAACGAGAAAGGAAACAAGAAAAAACTGAAACATACTTCAACATATTCTTAATCTTCACAGCATTGTCGTTGATTACAGCCACGGCAATTTTCCTGCTACAATCACAAATTGCAACATTAGTAGGATTCAGCGGAAACCGCATACCTTATTTAAAAATACTATTGGCATACATAGTACTATCGAGTCCAGCAAACCTTGTCGAGTACATATATCTTATTGAAAACAAGCCCAAACACATTGCCGCATACGGTGCGATAGTATTTACTTTGCAGATACTTGCCATCACAATCCCCGTAATAATAACCAACGACCTCGGCTACGGACTATACGGCCTTTTGCTTGCAACAATGGTAAAATTCGTTTGGCTCGTAATTATTATAATAAGGTATTCGCGACTGAAATTCTCAGGGAAATACATTGGACTTTTTCTGAAATTATCCGCACCTTTCATGCTTAGCGTACTGATAGTAAAAGGCATACAATACATCGACTGTCTAATAGTCGCATACAAGTTCGATGAAAGTACCTTCGCACAATTCCGTTACGGAGCAAAAGAATTTCCACTTATTCTGTTGCCTGTCACTGCCTTGTCGGAAGCAATATCCTCACGAATAGCCAACAACGAAAGCACAAAGGATGCACTTGAAAGCATCAAGCGCGAAAACAAGCACATAATGCACATTTGCATTCCCATTGCAATGTTGGCCATAATTACAAGCAAATATCTGTACCCACTGGTATTCAACGAAGATTTCTACGAAAGTGCGTTGGTTTTCAACATATTCTGCTTTACTGCCATGTTCAGGTTCATACTTCCCGAAAGCATACTTATTGGAAGAAGAGAGAGCCATCCTATTTTGGCAGCAGCTACAATAAACTTAGTAGTTAATGTCGCATTGGGTTTTATACTTGTGAATTTCATTGGGATTGTAGGCGTTGCCATCGCTTTCCTTGTCGGAAACATAATGGAAAAGATAGTCCTCGTCTCTGTAGTAAAGTCGCTATATGGAATCCGACCGAAAGAATATCTTGACACAAGGATATTCGTGTACTATGCTGCACTTATGGCAGTGTGCATGGTGGTAAGCTTGATATAGAGGCTGCGCCAGTTCAAATGTTTAAAGTTTAACTTCGTTGAGGGCTTCGCCGTTCATGGGCTGACGCCCGTTTCTACGCTGCGCTGTTTCATGTTTCAAGTTCAAATGGCTGATGCCAGTTCAAAAATTCAAAGATTCAACGATTCAATAGTTCAACGTTCAAAGATTCAATAGTTCAACGTTCAAAGATTCAATAGTTCAATGTTCAAAGATTCAATGTTCAATGTTCAAAGATTCAATGTTCAATAGTTTGAATGCCTGCGGCGTTTGGCTTACGCCGAACTAAAGGTTAACTTCGTTGAGGGCTTCGCCGTTCTAAATTTTTAACAGTCTTGCGGTCTAACGGTCTGGCTGACTGTCAGACAGGTCTTCTGCTCGACAGTTAGCCTTTTAGCCCATAAAACTCTTTTGCATCTTGTCAGAGAAATCGTAAATCGTACATCTAAATTCGTAAATATTATTGTATCTTTGCGGACAAATTTTTCGGAAGATGGCAGTCGAACTAAAAAAGGAATTCTTAGATGAACTTACCGAAGTCGTAAAGAACCGAGATTCGGCAAGGGCTACGGAGATGATTCAGGAAATGCATCCTGCCGACATCGCCGAATACTTCGAGGAAATAAACCTCGACGACTGCTCCTTCATCTTCATGCTTCTCGATGCCGAAACCAAGGCCGATGTTCTTGTAGAACTCGAGGACGACGAGCGTGAAAAACTTCTGGAAACCATACCTAGCGATGTCATTGGTGAACAGCTTATCGATAAGATGGAATCCGATGATGCTGCCGATATTCTTGGCGACTTGGACGACGATGTTCAGGAAGAAATCCTTTCGCACGTCAAGGATGTCGACCAGGCAGGCGATATTGTTGACCTGTTGAGCTACGATGAAGACACCGCCGGTGGTATCATGGCTAAGGAACTTGTTGCCATAAACGAAAACCTGACCGTTAAGCAAGCTCTTGGCGAAATGCGTGATCAAGCCGAACTGATAGACGAAATCTACTACCTATATGTAGTCGATGACAACAATATATTTAAAGGTACGGTATCTCTAAAGTCACTGCTGTTCAGTTCCACTAACCAGAAGATTGTCAACATTCTCGAAGAGGACACAGTATCGGTGAAAACCGATGACAAAGCCGAGGAAGTTGCAAAAATCATGGAAAAGTACGACTTGGTTGCAATTCCAGTTGTAGATAGCATTGGCAGGCTGATGGGACGAATCACCATCGACGATGTTGTAGATGTCATCCGTGAAAATGCCGAAGAGGACTACCAGTTGAGCGCAGGTATTACAAACGATGTCAACTTTTCGGACAGCGTATTCAAACAGACAAAATCTCGCATACCCTGGTTGCTGATTGGTATGCTCGGTGGTGTATTGTCATCACAAATAATAGGTGTCTTCGACGAGGAAATGGCATCATACACCTCGCTTGCAATGTTTTTGCCGCTAATCGCAGCAATGGGCGGAAACGCAGGTGTACAATCATCGGCTATCGTGGTGCAAGGTCTCGCCAGTGGCGACCTCGACATACATTCAACAGGCAAAAAGTTGTTCAAGGAATTCCGTATAGGCACATGCAACGGACTTATATGCGGCGGTTTGATTTTCGCATACAACTTCTTCTTCTCCGACAGTTTTGCACTCACATTGTCGGTAAGCGTCGCATTGCTTTCGGTTATTGTGTTCGCAACCGTTCTTGGCACATTTATCCCATTATTGCTAAAGAAAATGAAAGTTGACCCCGCCATAGCAACCGGACCATTCATTACCACTTTCAACGATATAATGGGACTTATAATCTATTTGCTCATCGCAAAGCAGATGTTCGCAATATTTTAGGCTGATTCCTTTTTTGTTTCTAAGTTTCAATGGCTTCGCCGTTTCTATGGGCTGGCGCCCGTTTCTTGTTGAATCGCGCCATGGCGCGATTGTACTATTTGATGGGCAAAGCCCGTTTTAATGGCTACGCCATTTGAAGTTTTGAAGATTCAAGAATTCAACGATTTAATGTATAGAGGCCAACAGCCTTCGAGCCTGTTTGCCTGTCAGCCTTTTAGCCCTTTTCACTCAAACATTCTCAACATTCCGATCGCATCGGCATTGCCCTGCGCTGCCGACTTATGCCAAAGCTCCATAGCCTTTTCAAAATTGCGCTCAACGCCATGCCCATTGTAATAGCAAATTCCCAAATCATACTGAGCCGACATATTTCCCTGATCGGCAGACAATTTCCACCATCGTGCAGCTTCATCGTAATTCTTTTCCACAGCCTCGCCCTCATAATAGCAGGCTCCCATCCTGTTCTGCGCCTCGGCATGACCTTTTTCGGCACATTGAAGCCACAAATCGACAGCCGCACCCACATTCCGTTCTACACCCTGACCATAATAATAGCAGTTTGCCAAGGCATACATAGCCAAAACATTTCCTGCATCAGCCGACTTACGATAAAACGGAACCGCTTTCTTAAAGTTTTGTTCGGAATAAAATTGTTCAGCCTTGTCAAAATCAGCATCGCCAGACTGAGCATACGACACCCGAACTACCAAGACAAAAATTGCCGCCAATACCAATTTTACAAAACTACTTGCCTTCATATATTCCATACAATACTTTCTGTTCGTTTTCCCAATTCAAAACCTTTGAAGCCTCAATGCAATTATTATGATACTCTATTAATTTTGCATCATTATCCAGCATGTTCTCAACTAATACAGCAAGACTTTCAGCATCATGACCAGCAAAAATTTCGCCAACATCATATCCTTCAACAACCGCACGCATCTCGGGAAAATCGGAACAAACAACTGGAGTTCCCGCTTGGATATAGTCGAATATTTTATTCGGAAGAGCATACTTATAGTTTAGACTTTCGCCCTGCTCCACCGAAAAGCCGATTTTTGCCTTAGATGTAAGTTTGTGCAACTCATCAAAACGAAGATTCCCAGTAAAGACAACTCTATCTGTTAGATTCAAATTTGCAGTCAACTTTTTCAACTCAGAATCCATATAGCCTTTACCAGCGATATATAGCTTATAATCAGGAATATGCTTCATCATTTCTATAAGCAGCTCAATACCACGCCCCATATTTAGCGCACCCTGATACAGAAGAATGTTTTCGCGACCCTCGTAGGAATGCATTTCCTTCGATGTAGGCAAATTGCGAACTACCTTCATGCCGAGACCATACTTTTCATTGTAATACTTTGCAATAGAACTACATACGGTATATGTTGCAATCGGACGATGAATGCAATGCCTTTCTATCCACAGCCACACCTTTTTCTTAAAACCAGAATTCAGAAGTTCGGGAACTTCTGTAAAAAGTTCGTGAGTATCGTAATACAGATTCTTTCTTTTTAACTTGGAAATCAACGCATTTGCAAACAATGTATCAAGGTCGTTTGCAAGAAGCGCATCGCAACGATGAAATAGCTGATATAAAAAGATCCTTAGATTGAAACACGCATAAAAAAGGAATCCCTTGTTTATCAGCAGACGGAAACGCTTGACAATGTATCGGCGAGATTCCAATTCGGCAGAAGATTTCAGCCTTCTGCACAACACGACCACATCGAACCCCATGTCGCACAATGTGTTGCAAATGCGATTCACGCGCTGGTCGTTGGTCATGTCGTTGGTTACCGATACAAAAATTCGTTTCACTGCCGTAAAAATTTACGACAAAGTTAAGAATTATTTTGCAACGATGAGCAGAAGTCTAATTCTTCGGCTTTTCCTCCAAAATATAATATCTTGAAATTTTAGGATTATTTAAAATATCCGATGGATAAATAACCATTTCATCAGCTAACGGAAACTTGTGGCAACGACCTTGCGCCACATCAATGCCTTGACTTTCGAACGACAACTGAATAAGTTGTGAGCAGTACAACTTCGTTGTGTCGGTAAGAAGATAATCGTTGTCGAACAGGATTTTCTTTTTCCACCACCTTATAGCTTCTTGCGCAACCTTTTCGAGGACTTCCGGTGTGGTGTCGTAACGTGCAAAGCACCCTGCGCAAGCCCTATCGGGAGCAAAGAACAAATCCAAGTCATCCATCTTCAGGTACTGAATTCCACCAGTTTCATTTTCTTCACCGGGAACAGCATGAACAATCTTCCACTTTCCCTCATATTTCACGAGCATTCCGGAATGGGAATAAATTCCGTTCTTATCGGCAATTTCCACAACATAACTTGACACGCTCGTACCTCCACGAAAGGCAATGTCACCTTCCTGAAGTTTGGATTCGTCAATAAAAAATTCTGCACCGGATTGACATCCGATGCAGAAAATTAATTGTACTAAAATTACTATTACTGTTTTGTTCATCGTTATTTAACGAACCATACGTCACCAACCTTCTTCAAAGATTCGGTCTTTTCTTCATTTTCACCGTTTCCGTAAGTAATAGTTACGTCTACTGTAGCGTCTTCACCTTCAATGCTTTCAGCACCAACTGTGAAATCCTTCATTCCACCCTTTTCATTCATAGCTTCCTGAATCTTGCTTGCAGTCATATCAAGCATAGCGTCTACAGATTCCTTTTCTTCCTTTGACATTTCCTTGTTGTAGTCGTAAGTGCTCTGTACTGCGCCCTTGAAATCGCCCTTCTTCAACAATTCATAATAAGCCTTTGTTGCTTCGGTTGGAGTTGCTGCGCCACCCTTCTTTGAACATGATGACATACCAAATGCCATTGCAATAACTGCCAATACAATAACTAATTTCTTCATACTATTATGTTTTAAAAGTTAAAAATTATACTGCAAAATTAACACTTAGATTTTACTAAGCCAAATAAATTCTAATGTTTTTTCAACAATAAAAGTTCACCAACAAAAACGCCTCAAAAAACTCTAAAACTATACCCCAAACCAAGCATTTCAAATCTATCAAATTGTAAAATCATCAAATCAATTAAATCGTAAATCGTACTTCGTCAATCGTAAATAATTTTGTATCTTTGCAACCCTAAATAAAGAAATACAAAAATGTCTGAAAATACACAGGACAAGGAACTTATAAAGGAAGTCACCCAATCGGAATACAAGTACGGATTCGTTTCCGACATCGAAGCCGATGAAATTCCCGTTGGTCTTAACGAAGAAACAGTACGACTGATTTCCAAGAAGAAGGGCGAACCCGAATGGCTTCTCGAATTCCGTCTCAACGCTTTTGAGAAGTGGAAAAACATGGAACAGCCCAACTGGGGACACCTCGACATTCCACCAATCGACTACCAGAGCATAATATACTACTCGGCACCAAAGCAGAAGAAAAAACTCAACTCGCTCGACGAAATCGACCCAGAAATCAAAAATACTTTCGACAGGCTCGGCATTCCGCTAGATGAGCAGAAACGACTCTCGGGCGTTGCTTTCGATGCGGTTATGGACAGTGTTTCCGTAAAGACAACTTTCCAAGAACGACTTGCCGAAGACGGAATTATCTTCTGTTCGTTCAGCGAGGCAGTGAAAAACCATCCCGACCTCGTTCGCAAGTATATGGGCAAGGTAGTACCTTCGGGCGACAACTATTTTGCAGCCCTCAACTCTGCGGTATTCAGCGACGGTTCGTTCTGCTACATTCCTAAGGGTGTGCGCTGCCCTATCGAACTTTCGACCTACTTCCGCATAAACGCAAGCAACACCGGTCAGTTTGAACGCACGCTTATAGTAGCCGACGAAGGAGCGTATGTAAGCTATATGGAAGGCTGTACCGCCCCTCAACGCGACGAAAACCAGTTGCACGCCGCAATAGTGGAAATTATTGCCGAAAACGATGCCGAAGTCAAGTACTCGACAGTACAAAACTGGTACCCAGGCAACAAGGAAGGCAAAGGCGGTATCTACAACTTCGTCACCAAGCGCGGACTGTGCAACGGAAAGAACTCAAAGATTAGCTGGGCACAGGTAGAAACCGGGTCGGCAATCACTTGGAAAGACCCG
>JAEEGK010011760.1_pt1 | contig 19947 bp, 15 predicted proteins | sample 8958771 | NCBI WGS metagenome assembly JAEEGK01 (sample SAMN16246547, study PRJNA631951) | gut metagenome | biome: gut microbiome; feature: rumen; material: SC-attached | host: Bos | place: Iran: Karaj | collected 2018-10
TGTCGTCCACGAGGATGAAGGCGGGGAAGTCTTCGACGCGGATTTTCCAGATGGCTTCCATGCCGAGGTCGGGGTATTCGACGCATTCAATGGATTTGATGCCGTCGGAGGAGAGGACGGCCGCGGGGCCGCCGATGGAGCCGAGGTAGAAGCCGCCGTACTTCTTGCAGGCGTCGGTGACCTGCTGGGTGCGGTTGCCCTTTGCGATCATGATCATCGAGCCGCCGTGGGACTGGAAGAGGTCCACGTACGGGTCCATGCGCTGCGCGGTGGTCGGGCCCATGGAGCCGCAGGGCATGCCGGCCGGAGTCTTGGCGGGACCGGCGTAGAACACCGGGTGGTCCTTGAAGTACTGCGGGAGGTCTTCGCCGCGGTCCAGGCGCTCCTTCAGGCGGGCGTGCGCGATGTCGCGCGCGACGATGATGGTGCCGTTCAGGCTGAGACGGGTGCTTACCGGATACTTGGTGAGTTCGGCGAGGACGTTCTTGATGGGCTGGTCCAGGTCGATCTTCACGCCGCCGCCTTCGCCGGGCTGCCGGAGCTCCTCCGGAATGAGGCGGGTGGGATTGTCATCCAGCTTCTCGATCCAGATGCCGTCGCGGTTGATCTTCGCCTTGATGTTGCGGTCCGCCGAGCAGCTGACGCCCAGGCCGATGGGGCAGGAGGCGCCGTGGCGGGGGAGGCGGACGATGCGGATGTCATGGGCGAAGTACTTGCCGCCGAACTGGGCGCCGAGGCCGATCTTGCAGGCCTCCTGCCAGACCTTCTCCTCGAGTTCCACGTCGCGGAAGGCGCGGCCGGTTTCGTCGCCGGTGGTCGGGAGACCGTCATAGTAGTGCGTGGAGGCGAGTTTCACGGTGAGAAGGTTCTTCTCGGCCGAGGTGCCGCCGATGACGAAGGCGATGTGGTACGGCGGGCAGGCCGCGGTGCCGAGGGTCTTCATCTTCTCCACGAGGAACGGCACGAGGGTGTCCGGGTTCAGGACGGCCTTGGTCATCTGATAGAGGTAGCTCTTGTTCGCGGAGCCGCCGCCCTTGACCACGCACAGGAATTTGTATTCCATGCCTTCTTCCGCGTCGATGTCGATCTGCGCGGGCAGGTTGCACTTGGTGTTCACTTCCTTGTACATGTCCAGAGGGGCGTTCTGGCTGTAGCGGAGGTTTTCCTCCGTGTAGGTCTTGTAGACGCCCAGGGAGAGGGCTTCCTTGTCGTCGAAGCCGGTCCAGACCTGCTGGCCTTTCTCACCGTGGATGATGGCGGTGCCGGTGTCCTGGCAGAAGGGGAGCTTGCCCTTCGCGGCGACCTCGGCGTTGCGGAGGAACATCAGGGCCACATACTTGTCGTTGTCGGAAGCTTCCGGGTCGGAGAGAATCTTCGCGACCTGCTCGTTGTGGGCCGGGCGGAGAAGGAAGTTCACGTCGCGGAACGCTGCGTTGGAAAGCATGGTGAGCGCCTCGGGCGTCACTTTGAGGATTTCGTGTCCTTCGAATTCGCCCACGGAGACGCCTTCGGAAGTGAGTTTGTAGTATTCAGTGGTGTCCTCGCCCAGCTGAAACATCGGAGCATACTTGAATTCTGCCATAGGTATCGGATTATTAAACTTTGCGTTTCACAAATATAGTTGTTTTTGGTGGAATTCTCCCTATATTTGTGTGAGTCGGAATGGTTAATCCCCGTATGTAATGGACCTTTATTCATTCGAACCCTTTTATTCGCACACGCGTAAAGTGTATAACCTGGAAGGCTTCCTGCCCGCTCCGGTAGACGGAGATTATCTCCGTGCCCTGGGGGTGGGTGTCGAGCCTTCGGCCGAAACCCTGGCAGGTCTGCGAAGGGGGTCGGACTGGTTTCAGGAACGTCTCCGCACCCATACTCTCATCCCTCGGACCCGCTATGCCCTGGATAGCGTTGATCCGGAGGGGATTACTCCTGAAATCCACAATTATACGGGTCAATGTCCCACCCTCACCTATGAAATCAACCCGGTGCAGGGTTGTACCGTAGGCTGTCAATACTGTCTGGTGAGTGACGGCGTCCATGAGCAGGAGCTTCTGGCCCATGAAAACTATCACCTCTTTGTGCGGCGCCTGCTTCAAGAGCAGAACGGTCCCGGCAGCCGGAATTTACCGCATTACTATTACTTTTCCCCAAAGACCGAGGCTTTCCAGGAAGCTACGCTCCTGCCGGGCATCGCCCATCGCATCCTGCAGGAGTTTGTCGAGCATTATCGCCGCCATCCACAGTCCCGCGCCCGGCTTTTCATCGCCTCCAAAGCCGGGGCTAAACACCTTCAGTATCGTTGGGATGGCATTTCCGTGCTGGATTTATTTACCCAATTGAAAGGCAGGATGCAGTTCAATACCAGCGTTTCTATCATGCCGTCACCCCTCAGGGACATCTTGGAACCTTATGCCGCCCCCATCGAAGAGCGGCTGGAAGCCGTCCAGTTGTGTCGGGAAATCGGTATTCCGTCCGATTCTGCCCTGGTGCAACCCATCTTTACGCCTTGCCTTACGGATGATGGCATCCGGGATTTCTTCAACAGGCTGCATGCAGCCGGCATCATCAATTACAAGCCGGAGTTCCTGACCGTATGCGTGGAAAACCTGGCCATGCTGGGACAGTATCTGGGGTACTTCCACAAGGATATGGAACGTTGCCTTTACGAAGATTACCTGCTTCCATCCAATGCCCTTCACCGCAAGCAGCGCGGCCGTACGGCCCCGGACAGGGAACGCAGCCGGGAATGTCTCCGCCGGATGATGGACTATACCCGGAGCCTAGGCATGAGCACCAGCATCTGCTACTGGGTGCGGCAGCAGCTGGGCATCAGCGAAGACCTGATTCCGCTGATCAACCGCAACGGCTTCCAGTGCCTGGGCTATCAGTCCCGCCTGTTCGACAATGTTCAGTGACCTGGCCGCATATTTTCTCCGCTGGTACCATGAGCGTCCCGTCGCCCTGACATCGGCCCGATGGCAGGAATTGGAACGCTTGCACCGGGTGCTATATGCCTGTGTCCGTTTCTTCTGTGACCGGTACGAAGAATTCCTGCCCGACGTCATGCCCCTTTCCGACAAGGAAATGATCCTTCTGGAACGACAGCGGCAATATCCCTTCCGGGCAGGGACCTGGCGACCGGACTACATCCTGGACCGGGACGGGAACATCCGCATCTGCGAAATCACCTCCCGTTTTTTCGCTCACGGCATTTTTATGTCCTGGTTCGGAGAGCAGGCGGCCGATCGGTTTCTCCGGGAACACTTTCCCGGGGAGGGGAGGCGCAGTTGTTTCCCGGCCTTGATGGAGTACATGCTTCATTTGGCCGATGGAAAAAGGAAGCTTTTTGTTTTGAAAAGTGCCGACAAGAGCAGCGAGATCCGGCTTTACACTCGTTTTTATGCGTCACAGGGTCTTGATGTGGCAGTACTGGAAGCTCCGGAAGTGGAAGGACGACGGAAAGACTGGTGCCGCAGCGATGCCCTGGTGGTGAACGCCCTGAACCAGAAAGATATTCTGGACTTCTCCATGGGAACATTGGAAGCATTGATGGAGGCCGGTCTGTACAGTGGTTTTCTGAATACCTTTCTCATCCACGACAAACGGATGATGACCCTATGGTTCCGGGATGATTTCACATCCCGCTGCCTGGGTCCGGAAGACGCAGCCTTCCTCCGCGCCCATGCCATTCCCACTTTCCTGGAGATTCCTGCCGATGCCTATGAGAATCGGGACCGGTATATCCTCAAACCCTGGCGGCTGGGCAAGAGCGAAGGACTTCTGCCCGGACCCCTCATGACGGAGGATGCGTGGAAGCGGCGTCTTGACCAGGGAACGGACGGTCTGTTGGCCCAGCCTTTCATTCAGCAGAAGAGTTTCCGGACCGTCTGGGAGGGAACCCCTTTCGAGGATTATCTTTGCGGTATGCTCCTTTGTGTGGACCACCATTATTTCGGCCCGGGATTCTTCCGCTTTTCCAGCCTCCCGGTAACCAATATGGGCGATGACCGGAAGGGATGCGCCCTGGCTGCTGACCATCCCGCCATCTTGTCTTGTTGCGACGTCCTATGATCCTGTCCGCCAACCAGCCTTACCTGCTCCCGTACTTCCCTTACTGGCAGCTTATCCATGCGGCCGACCGCTTCCTGCTGGGCGATGACTACGCGTTCATCAGGCACGGCTGGATTACGAGGAACCGGATTCGGGTGAATGACCGGGAACAGTACCTGTTTCTCCGGGTGAAGGGAATGAGTCGCAATAAACTGATTAAGGACACGGAATTGTGCCCTTTCCATGCCGAGACTGTCCTCCGCACCGTGGAGATGGCCTATCACAAAGCTCCTTTCTTCGTCGACGGTTATGCCCTGGCGCAGCGGGTGTTCGACTGCCCGGAGCGAAATTTGACATTGTTCCTTGCCGCTTCCATCCGGGAGGTCTGTGCCTATCTGGGCATCGACACACCCATCGGCTATATCTCGGAACTCGAAGGAAATCACCTGTTGAGGCGGGAGGAGCGCATCTATGATTTCTGCCATCGGCTGGGGGGCGATGAGTATATCAATGCCATCGGGGGACAGGGGCTGTATCGTTTTGACGAATTCCGGCGGCAGGGCATCCGCCTGGGTTTCCTGCACAGTGAGGCCGGACTTCCGCCACTATCCATTCTGGATGCCGCCATGCATCATTCCAGGGAAGAACTTCATTTCCTTTTGGACCAATATTCCCTCATACATGGATAACCCCGTTGTTACCGTCATCTGCATTACCTATAACCACGCGCCGTATATCCGGGACGCGCTGGAGGGTTTTGTGGGACAGCAGACAGATTTCCCCGTAGAAATCATCGTCCACGATGACGCCTCCACCGACGGCACGGCCGATGTGGTCCGGGAATATGCCGCTCGCTATCCGGACCGGGTCCGGCCGGTTATACAGACGGAAAACCAATATTCCAGAGGAGTGGCCATCCTTCCTGTATATTGTTTCCCGCTTGTCAGGGGCCGATATGTGGCTCTTTGCGAGGGGGACGATCATTGGACCGACCCTACGAAATTGCAGCGGCAGGTCGAGGCCCTGGAGCGCCATCCGGAGATGGACTTCTGCGCTCATTGTACCAGAAGAACCCGGGATGGCCGGACCATCGGCTTCGTTGCTCCCCGGCTGAAGGATGGCGTAATCCCGGCGGAGGAGGTGGTAAAGGTGATACCCCTTGCCACGGCTTCCCTGCTGATCCGGAAAACGTGTTATCTCACGCTTACCCCCATGCGGGAAATCCGTTTTAACGACATGGCCCTGCAACTGCAGGCCCTGGCCAGGGGTGGCGTGATGTATCTTTCCCGCTGCATGGCGGAATACCGTTCTCAAACTCCGGGTTCCTGGACGGCTGCTCACCGGGGGAAGATGGCTTTAGAGGACCGTAGGGTGGACCGGATGCAGCTGGAAGCCTTCGATGCCTGGACCGACGGGAAATTCCATGGCGCTGTCCGCTGGCGCCTGGCCAAGATAGAGACCGGCAATATTATTTCCTGTCACCGTTATTGGGAATTGTTCGCTCCGCGATGGATTCTTTGGACGTTCAGAAGGTTGGGCTATACCCTTCGCCGCCGTTTCAACAGTCTTGTCTGTAGGCTTCGGTGGAAGACAGGTTGAATTTTTTTTTTATTTTTTAGTACTTTGTATTGCAAAGTATCAAAAAAAGTTTATATCTTTGCAGTAACAAATATTTTGTGAACTATGAAACGAGTGACAAATGCCTGTGTCGGAGGGCGCAACTTCACCCTCAATGACGATGCCTACAACCGCCTGGACGCCTACCTGCGGAACTTCAAGGCGAAGCTGACCGTCCCCGAGGCCCAGAAAGGGGAGGTGATGGACGAGATAGAAGGCCGGATCGCCGAACTCTTCTACCAGGAGGTGGGGGACAGCTCCCGCGTGGTGACCCTGGAGATGGTGGAAAAGGTGGTGTCGACCCTCGGCATGCCTGACGGATCGGCCGAGACCGGCTACTCCTACGCCTACTCCCAGGCCTTCCCCGAGGACAAGGTGCCCAAAAAACTGTACCGGGATTTTGAAAACAAGGGCGTAGCCGGCGTCTGCTCCGGCCTGGCCTGGTACTTCGACATCGACGTGACCATCATCCGGATCATCATGCTGGTGGCCCTCCTGGCCGGTACGTCGGGTTTCTGGATCTATGTGGTGCTGTGGATCGCCATCCCCAAGGCGATGACCCCGGCCCAGCAGTGCGAGATGCGGGGCATCCCCGCCACCGCGGAGAATATGTCGCGCTTTACGAACTACGCGCAGGACACTTATAACCGATAGCCTTATGGAGAGCACGACTGACAATGTCCGTTCCCAGATGCGGAAGGGCGTGCTGGAATACTGCATCCTGTGCATTCTCAGCAAGAAGGAAGCCTATGCTTCCAGCATCATTGACGAACTCAAGTCCGCGAACATGATCGTGGTCGAGGGCACCCTGTACCCTCTGCTCATCCGGCAGAAGAACCAGGGTCTGCTCACCTACCGCTGGGAGGAGTCCACGCAGGGCCCGCCCCGGAAGTATTACGGAATCACCGAGAAAGGCCGCGCCCAGCTCGCGGAGATGGACGCCGCCTGGCAGGAGATGGTCGAAAGCATTGACACGTTGAAACGATGAAAGAGATAGAGAAAGTGAGCATCGGAGGCTATGCCTTCACGCTCGAAAAAGACGCCGCGGCCCTCGTGGGCAAGTATCTGAAGGACCTGGAAGCCCATTATCTGGGCCAGCCCGGCGGCAAGGAAATCATGGAAGGCATCGAGGAAAGGATGGCTGAACTCCTCCTGGAACGGTGCGGTAAGGACGGTGTCGCGATGGTGGCCGACATCCAGGGCGTCATCGACATCCTCGGCCGTCCGGAACGGATCGAGGCCGATGACCCCGAGCCGGAGCAGCAGCAGTCCAGGTCCGGACGGAAGCTGTACCGGGATATGGAGAACAAGCGGGTCGCCGGTGTCTGCGCCGGCCTGGCCACCTATTTCAATTTTGACGTGGTGCTGATGCGCGTCCTGTTCGCCGCGGTCACCCTTATCCTGTTCTTCGGCGGCGCCAGGCACGGCGTCTGGTCCACGTTCGGTTTTATCGCTTACGCTGTCCTCTGGCTGGCGATGCCGGCTGCTCGCACAGCGCAGGAGCGCTGGGCCATGAAAGGGGACAACGGTACCTTGGAGGACATCCAGCGAAATGTCCGGAACGGTGTCCGGGAGATGGGCGATGTCGCCCGCAAGGGTGTCCGTGAGGTCGGTGACGCCGTCCGAGGGCCCAAGGGTGCGGAATTCGGCAAGATCATCCTGCTTATCCTCGGGGTGGGGCTGCTCCTTTCCGGCGTTTCCGGTCTCGCTTCCGTTTCCGCGCTGGGACTGCTCAACAACAACGGCGTTTTCAGCGTTCCGGTGGACCGTCTCCTGGATGAACTCCGTCTGGACTGGCCGGTCTTTTATGACCTCCTCGGAACTCCCTGGGTCTTGGTCCTTACCATCGCGGCCGTCGTTCTTCCGCTGATTCTGCTCATCTACCTGGGTATTCGCTTCATTTTCGGCTTTAAGGCGCCTTCGTGGAAACCGGGCCTGGTGATGCTGGTCCTCTGGCTGGTCGTCCTGGTCGTTCTGGCCGTCCTGTGCATCTTCGGCTTCTTCTCCACGGAGTACATCCACGTATGATTCTTTCCGCCCTTGTCATTCTTGCCGCCTCCGCGGCCGTCCGGATCCATCATGTTCAGGTTCCCGTCATCCTGGACCGGGACATTCCGGTGGCGTCGGTGACGGTTCCGGAGGGAACCGAACCGGATTTCAAAGTTTCTCTCCGGGGATGGCGCCGCAAGGCGCTCCGCTCCTGGGCGGTCCGGGACGGCCTCCTGTATGTCAATCTGGACGGCGCTCACATCCGGGACATCCGCAAGCCTTTCACCTTGAAAATCAAGGCGAAAGGCTTCTCCGTCGAGGAAGACGGCATCCGGAAGTACCGGCTTGCCCGCAAAGTGCGCACCGCCGGTGATGACGGTGTGGCCGCTTACCGCATTCCGGGACTGGTCACGACGAAGAAAGGTACGCTTGTCGCCGTATTCGATATCCGGCACGAGAATGCCCGCGACCTGCAGGGCGACATCGACGTGGGCGTATGCCGTTCTACGGACGGCGGACGCACCTGGGGGTCGATGACCGTGGCCATGGACATGGGTGAACGGGGCGGATTGCCGCAGAATCTCAACGGCATCGGTGATCCCTGCCTCCTCGTGGACGAAGTGACCGGCGATCTGCTGCTTTTCGCTGCGTGGACGCATGGCGGCGAAGCCGGCAAGGCGGCCTGGTGGGCCGCCGGCAGCGGCTTCGAGCCCGCCACCACCCCGCAGCTGATGATGGCACGCTCCACGGATGACGGCCTCACCTGGTCCGAACCCGTGAGCCTGACCCGGCAGGTCAAGCAGGAAGCCTGGAACTTCACTTTCCAGGGCCCCGGCCGGGGCATCACCATGGACGACGGCACCCTGGTCGTCCCGTTCCAGCATCAGGAGCCCGACCGCACACCGGCCGCCGGCATCATGTACTCGCATGACCGCGGACTTACCTGGCGGGTCCATGAATACGCAAAAATCAACACCACGGAATCCCAGGTGGCTGAAACCGCTCCCGGCGAACTGATGCTCAACATGCGGGACAACCGCGGTACGGGCCGTGCCGTGTATGTGACGAAAGACCTCGGTCGCACCTGGGCCCCGCATGTGTCGGACGGACAGCTCGTGGAACCGGTATGCATGGCCAGCCTTCTGAAAGTCCGCGCCTCCGAGAATGCGATGAAACAGGACATTCTCCTGTTCTCCAATCCGGCTGACACGGAGGAACGCCGGAACATCACCATCCGGATGAGCCTGGACGGCGGGAAAACCTGGACCCGCCGGTGCCTCCTGGACGAGGGTGACGGCTGGGGCTATTCCTGCCTCACGATGATTGACAGGAAAACCGTCGGCATCCTCTATGAGAGCTCCCAGGCCCATGTCACTTTTCAGGCAATCCCTTTGAAAGACATCCGATAATGCCCATCAGAATCAATCTTGAACGTACGGAAACCGAACTGTTCTGCTCCTCCAAATGGTGGGGCGATCCGGATTTTCCCGTGGACATGGAGTACCCGACCTGCCCGGCCGAGGAGGACGGGGAGATGTTTGACTATCCTCTGACCTTCGTCTGCCAGATCGACTGCGAGGACATCGCCCCGCTGGATCCGGAGAACCGGCTTCCGCACGAGGGGATGTTCTACGTTTTCGCCGCCTTGGACGCCTATGCGGGTTACGAAAGCCCCATCGCGAACGGGCCTGGAGAGTGGCCCAAGGGACAGGTCGTCGTCAAGTACACCAAGCACATCAACTTCGAAACCTTCCGTGCCTCCATCCTGGTGGACGACGAGGACCGGCCCCTGACGGAGCCGGCCCTGAAAATGACCTTCGAGGCCTGTGCCGATGACTTTGACGGCACCGGACTGTTGTGTGGCGGAACCTTCCTCCGCATCGCCGACGGTACGGCCGGTCTTGATTTCGGCGGCCGGACGCTCGTCCTGCGCTATGACCCCCTGGATTTCGAGCGGGGCTATTGGCGGCGGGTGAAGGCCTTCCTGGAATAGCGCCTATTCGTATCGGAAAGCGCGGTAGGAGTGCGGCTTGAGCGTCATCGCCGCCTTGACGGACGGTTCCATCCGGCGGCGGAAGAACGGCGGAAGCTGCTCTTCGACGGCGTCGATGGTTTCGCCCGTCTCCAGGTCAACCAACCGGCTGAGGCCGGGCTTCCCTGACAGGCGGATGTCCACGGGTTCGTCGTTGAAGTTCTCGACGATGACGGTCTTGTTGTCATACAGGAACAGACTTACTTTGGCGGGACCCTCCAGACAGAGGTCCAGGCCCTGGCTCATCGTGCGCCGGATTTCATTCAGCGCGGCCGTCGGAAAATCATACAGGGAGCCGAAGTCGTCCGGAATTGTCAGGACGTAGAGCGTTCCTTTCGAGTAGGTGGCGCGGTGCAGGACGGGCCAGCCGGAGACGCCGCCGGAAAGCGGGCGGCCGGCGCTCACGACCTCCCAGCTGTCGTTGGTCAGATACCGCACCTGCGGAATCAGGATGTCCCGTTCGCTCTTCCCATACCGGCCGAAGTCGTTGACCAGGGCCTTCAGGTCGTCGCACTGCAGCTCGCAGATGTCCGCGATCTTTTCCGGAACCTTCTTCAGAAGGCCGGTGGTGATGACGACATTGCCGCCGGCTTTCAGCTGATTCTCAATTTTCCGCGTCAAATCCGGGTCGTTGGCGGCTTGGGCGGTCAGCAGGACGGTCTTGCGGCCGTCGGGGAAGAAGGAGTACATGTCCATCGGCAGGCCGATCATGCCCAGATAATTCTGCAGGAACTCTTCGCCGGTAGCGTGGAAGACCTTGTAAGAGGGGATGCCGACGGGCTCACCCAGTTTTCCGACCAGTTCGTCCGCCTGGCGGAGCACCACGTCGGCGATGCGGGCCATGGTGGTCGGTGTCACCGTCTCTTTCCCGTTCTTGAAAGGAGCGGTCATCGCGTCATAGTCCCAGCTGGTGCCCGATCCCTGCCACGGGGCGCGGAACATCGGGTTCAGCCTGACGTCCAGCAGCTGGTTGTAAGCGAACAGCATTACGTCCCGTCCCTTCGCGATGGCGGTGAGGAAGAGCTGCTCCGCATAGCGGTCCATGCTCATGGTGATGCCGCCGGAATCGACCCAGCCGCCGCCGTTCCGGCCGCCGGAGATGTTCTCGAAATACCTCATGATGTTGTAGCTGAGGTAATTCTGCAGGTGCTGGTTGCCCGCAGGATCACGGGTTTCCGTGCCGGTCCAGACCCCGTCGAAGATCTGCGGTCCGTCCTCCAGGTTGAAGCCGAGCCCCTGGAAATGGTCGTACCAGTTCGGATACTTGATGATGACCTTGACTTTCGGATTGACGGCCTTGGCCGGGCCGACGACCAGGTTCCGGCCCGCCTCGTTCATCAGCTCCAGCCGGTACTGCGTCCAGCTGCGGTCGCCTTTCGCCGCGATTTCGACATCCTTTTTGCTGCTGGTGAAGAAGAAGTCGTCCAGCAGGAATTCGTCGAAATGCCGGGCCGTGTGCTCGGCGATCTTCCTGACCATCGCCCGGTCCTCCGGGTCCGAGTAGCTGAAGGTCTCGAAATCGTTGGACTCGTTGATCGTGTAGGTGATGCCGCCCGCCACCTCGAGGCCTTGGGCCAGGAAGAACTTCTTGGCTTCTTCCAGCGTGGCGTCGTCCACCAGCAGGAGGTCGCGATGGGTCTCCAGGTAGATCTTGTCCACGTCCAGCTGGCTGGAGATGGTTTTCCAGGAAGACTCCAGCCACTGCGTGTCCTTCATCTTCTCCACCTCGTACGCACGTACGTACACGGATACTTTGAAATTCTTGTGATGCGCCATGGCCGGTGCGGCCAGGAGCAGAAGTCCGAAAAGGACCAGGTTCAGGATTCTTCTCATAACGGAAACCGGCGGATACCTTTTCCCGTTCGGGCGGCATCCACCGGAAACAAAGATAACAATTATTTGTAACTCAGGGAAATGCTATTTGATAAATGCGTGCGCGGAGGTCATGGCCTTCGGGTCGAGGGCCTCGTCCAGCTTCTCCTGCGTCATGTAACCGTGCTCGAGCACGAGGTCATACACGCTGCGGCCCGTTTCGAGGGCTTCCTTCGCGACCTTGGTGGAGGTCTTGTAGCCGATGTACGGGTTCAGGGCCGTGACGATGCCGATGGAGTTCTTCACCATCTCGTAGCAGTGCTCCGTGTTGACGGTGATGCCGTCGATGCACTTGGTGCGGAGCGTGTTCATCACGTTGATCAGCCAGGTCTGGCTCTCGAGGATGCACTGGACGATGACGGGTTCCATCACGTTCAGCTGCAGCTGGCCCGCCTCGGCGGCGAAGGCGACGGCGGTGTCGTTGCCGATGACCTTGAAGCAGACCTGGTTGGTGACCTCGGGGATGACGGGGTTCACCTTGCCCGGCATGATCGAGGAGCCCGGCGCCATGGGCGGCAGGTTGATTTCATGCAGGCCGCAGCGCGGGCCGGAAGCCATCAGGCGCAGGTCGTTGCAGATCTTGGAGAGTTTGATGGCGAGGCGCTTCAGGGCGGCGGAGTAGCTCACGTAGGCGCCCGTGTCCGGCGTCGCTTCCACGAGGTCCGGAGCCTTCTCGAACTTGTCGCCGGTGAACTCGGAAAGGCGGATGGTGCACAGTTCGGCGAAGCCCGGAACGGCGTTGAGGCCGGTTCCGATGGCGGTTCCGCCCATGTTGATCTCCTTCAGGAGCACGGCGCTGCGCTCAAGATTTCCGATTTCCTCTTCCAGATTGTTCGCGAAGGCGTTGAATTCCTGGCCGGAAGTCATCGGAACGGCGTCCTGCAGCTGGGTGCGGCCCATCTTGATGATGTCTTTGAATTCCTTGCCCTTGGCGCGGAAAGAGGCGATCAGGTCGCTGAGGGCCTTTTCGACATGCCGGTTCATCCGGACGAAGGTATAGCGGAAGGCGCTCGGGAAGGCGTCGTTCGTGGACTGGGCGCAGTTCACATGGTCGTTCGGGGAGCAGTACTGGTACTCGCCTTTGTTATGGCCCATGATTTCGAGGGCGCGGTTCGCGATCACTTCGTTTGCGTTCATGTTGACGGAAGTGCCGGCACCGCCCTGCATCATGTCCACCGGGAACTGGTCATGAAGTTTTCCGTCGACGATTTCCTGGCAGGCCGCGACGATGGCGTCCGCGATTTTGCGGTCCAGCACGCCCAGTTCGGCGTTGGCCTCCGCGGCGGCCATCTTCACATAGGCGATGGCGATGATATACTCCGGATAGTGGAGCATCTGCGTGGTGGAAATCTTGTAATTGTTGAGGGCACGCTGCGTCTGTACGCCGTAGTAGGCGTCGGCAGGAACCTGGAGTTCTCCCAAAAGGTCGCTTTCGACCCGGAATTTGGTTTTGGACATGTTTAGGAAGTGTTATGATGGTTATCTACAAAGATAAGCATTTGTCCGCGATTTCCAAGGGTCGGGGCCGCCGTCTTTGCGGCGGACCGTCACTCCAGCATGATGCTGCGCAGGTCGTCGATGTCCTTCTGCGGGACGCCGATCCGGAGCAGGTATTTCACGATCCGCTCCTGGTAGGTGCCGCTGTCGGTCTCGTTGAAGATGGTCTTGCGGACGGAAGGGTAGCTGTAGTTGTTGCGTGTGTGCTCGTAAACCGGATTTCCGTCATCGTCCTTGGACATGCTCCATTCGGCGGGGGAGAAATAGGTGAGCTCGTAGTCCTTGGCCATGTCGCTCTCGCTCACGCCCAGCGCGCCCAGCAGCAGGACGGCCAGCGTGCCCGTGCGGTCGCGGCCCGCCGCGCAGTGGAAGTAGACGGGCTTGTTCTCCCGCAGGCATTTCACCACGAAGCAGAAGGTCTCCTTCACTTTGGGCTTGTTGTCCCGGACCATGGTGTTGTAGCCGCTGTCGAAGCCGGGGGCGAAGAAGGCGATGTCGTCTCCCATCGGAGACTTGGAGGGGACGTCGGACTCTTCCCGGAGGTCCACTTCGGCCCTGATTCCCTGGGCCCGGAATTCCGCTTTCCCCTTGCTGTTGGTGCGGGAGCCGTGGATGGCGCCGCCCCGGAACAGCTTGCGGAAGGCCACAGTCTTGCCGCCGAGGCCTTTCAGGCCGCCCAGGTCATGCGCGTTGCGCCCCCTCGGCTCGAAATACACTTGGTGTAGCAGCCCTTTGGTCTTGAAAGAGCCTTGGGCGACAACCTGGCCGGACGCGGAGGAAGAAACGGTCCACTGGTACTCCCGTCCCGGAACCAGGTTGGTCATATCCTGGCTGGAGGTTCCGGCCTCCAGGCTGTAATCCCGGCTCCAATCACCTTCCTGAACATGCAGTGTCAAACTTCCCGCCGATGCGTCGGCCGTCCAGGTGACGGTGTGTACAGGAGGGATGTCGGCTTCGCCGGGACCGCCCCCGGGATAGTCCAGGATGCGGGTGGTCTTGTAGTCCGTATCGGTATAGGTGACCTCTTCCAGGAATTTCTGGACGTAGGGGTTTGTTACCAAGATGGCGTCCGGATCCTCCGGCGGCGTCGGGGGGATGTAGCCTTTCAGCAGCCGGGAGGCGACGGCGTTGCCGAGGGTGAAGGAGGCGTCATCCGCCTCGATGTTCCAGTACATCGCGCCGGCGAGGTTTTTCTGCAGCACATATTCGGCCTTGAGCCCGACGGATTTTGCATCGTCATAATTGAGGACCATCTTGCCGGTCGCGTCCGCGACGTAAGGGACCATGGCGGCGGCGTCCCAGCAGACTTCATATTTGCCTGCGTCGATACGGATGTCTTTGTAATCGACATAATCCTCGAATGCTTTTCCGTCGCCGTGTCCGTAGAAGGGGATGCCGAGGACCATCTTCTCATAGGGGACGCCGGCCGCGAAATGGGCGGCCACCGATTCGTCACAGCTCTCGGAGGCCATGGAAGAGCGGTACAGGGCGCTGTTGTGTCTGGGCGGATGGCCCATGTCATAGGTCATCACATTGACGAAGTTCATGTACGGGACCGCGTCCTTGAAGTTCACGTATTTCGCGTTGGAAGCCGATGCCATGGTCAGCAGCCGGTCGTTGCCGAGCGCCTCCCGCAGATCCCGCATCAGCAGCGTGAAGTTCTTGGTGTCATCCGGGGAGGACGAGATGCCGGCCGAACTGCTCGTGGGATACTCCCAGTCAATGTCGATGCCGTCCAGGCTATATTTGTTCACGGCATTGAGACAGTTTTTGGCGAAGGCTTTCCGGTGCTTTTCGTCCGCGGCCATTTCACTGAAGTTGCCCGCTCCCCAGCCGCCGATTGACAGGAGAACCTTCAAGGCGGGATTCTGCTTTTTGAGGGCGACCATGAGCTTCAGCCGGCCGTCCTTCTTGATGTCCAGGGACTCGAAATCGTCCTTGACCAGGGCGAACGCATAATTGAGGTGCGTCAATAGCGCGGGGTCCGGCAAGGTCGATTCCCAGTACACGGCGTAACCCACAATGACGGTCTCCGAAGGCGGTGCCGCCGGCGTGAATGTCGTGCCGGGATCCGTGTTCCCGTTGTTTCCTTGACTGTCATTTCCGCTCCCTTGCTGGCCGGTCGGCTTGTCCGGGACGGGAATGACGATCTTCTGGACGGGTTTGTCGCACGCAAGCAGCAGCGGCAAGGCGACGAGGAAGAAGGTTATCAGCTTTTTCATGATGGGAATCGTGTCTGGCGCAAATGTAAACAAAAGCCTCCGACAATCCGCCCGGCTTGCGCAAATTGGTGATAGATATCCGCGAATTGCGGATGGTTATTCCGTCATGTTCGGTCGTCCTGGCGTAGGAACGGTCGTTTGGCGGAAATCGCTGCAAAGCTGGTCGGCATCGGCCCCGTCCGGCAGGCGGATGATGCATACGGGCGGCGGGACGGTGCCTTCCGGCATCCGTGCAAGCATGAAGGCCGGCATGGCGCGGGGTACGACGGCGATGCAGCCACCTCCATTCTGGTCACCTTCCAAGGTGGCGAGTTCGGGACTGGCGATTGTTCCGTTGGCGCTGGAATTGCTCTGCTGCGAACCGTATACGACGGCGTCCAGGACGGTTCCGGTGGCGGAATCCACCAGCGCGACGGAACCGGCGGCGGGGGAGAGCGCATAGCGATAGACAAGGCCCTCATCCGGTTTTCCCGTGGCAAGGAGCCCCTGAACTGTTTCCCCGAGCGGTTGGACGGCGTCACCGCTTTCATGGGCGTATCGGGTGGCGGGGGTGAAGCTGACGCCCGAGCCCGGGCAGGAGACATCGACACCGGCGGCATGGGCGCTTTTCAGCGGAGCTTCCAGCTCGACGACGCCCTGCTCGCGCGGCTGCTCCGGCTGTCCGAATCGGCGGACATAGCGCTCGACGCTCTTGATGACGGTTTTTACGCGTGCGGTTTCAATCCGGTCTCCGGTGTCGAGGGTCAGTTCGGAACCCGCTTCCAGATTGGCGGTCTCATCCAGCAGCAGCTGTACGTCGCCGGCTGCGGCGGCCTGGGAAAGGCTGGTCTGGGTGGACGGTTTGCCGATGCGCGTGACGGTGACGGTTTCATAAGCTCCGCCGAGGGCGACGCCCATCCGCTGTCCCACGACAAATCCGGCGGTGCTGGTGACCGGAAGCGTTTCTACGCCGGCCGGGAACTGAAGAATCGGACCGGTGGATACGGGAGTGAACAGGGTCGTGGGAGCGGGGAGAACGGCCTCCGCCGACTGTTCCAGCAGCAGGAAGCCGCCGGCGGCGAGACGGGTGCCCTCCGGCAGGGTCAGGACACGGACCGGGGCCTGGCCGCTCCGGCGCACGACGAGTCCGACGCCCGAAAGATCGACTTCGGCGGAACTTGCGTTGTAGAGTTCGATGAAAGGATCGAGGCCCTGGCCTTCCAGGCCGATTTCATTGATCTTGACGGCCTCGGCGCTGCGGACGCGGCTGCCGATGGCAAACGCGCCGTCCTGCCAGCTGGCGGTGAAGCTCGCCCAACCGAAGGAGCGGCCTTCCGGGGCGGTGAGGGTGAAAACCGTGGTCACGCGTTCACCGGGGGCGACGGAGGCGGGAACAGCTTCTCCTTCCGTGACGGTCCAGCCTTCCGGAAGAGACGGTTGGATCGACAGTCCTTTGACGGGCTTGTCCATCGTGTTCTCGAAGAAAACGCCGACTTGTGCGCTGCCGCCCGGGGTGAAGGTGGTGATGCGGGAGAGACTCAGCGGATAGGCGCGGTAACTGGCAGCGGCGATGTTCTTTTGTACGGCGGCGATAGCTTCCTCGGTGGGATAACCGGCGGTCATCACACCCTCGAAGAAAGTGCCGGCCGAACCGTTGCCGTTGTCGCCTCCGTTGCCGAGCAGCATTCCTCCCTTCTTATGCATGGGATAGTAAGCGTCATTTCCCTCCTTGCTGTGGGGGCGCGGGCCGCGGTAGAAGACGGTTAGCGTGTCGCAGGAAGCGTCGGCTCCGCGGAGATCCCACTGGTTTCCGCCGCCTCCGTTCACGAACACCGACACGAAGCGCCAGCCGGTGATGGACGGAACGTCATTCTGCTTGGCGTCATAGCCGGAGAACAGGCCGGCTTCCATGTCGGACATGATCCAGGGACCTTCGCCGTTGCCGCGTCCCCAGGCCGTGGAAGTGCCGTAGTAGGTAGTCTCCATAGTGCCTGTGCCCACGGCGCGGCCGTTGGTGGAGGAGTTGCCGTAGTCGAAGCAGCAGCCGCTGTCGTAATGCTTTCCGTCAATCACATAGTAGATTCCTTCCGGCTCGTCATCAATCGCCAGCCCGCGCGCATTGTTGCAGCGGTAACCCATGCCGGGCATGACATAGACGCCATAGACCTTCTGTCCGCCGAGCAGGGCGGGCGCCATGTCGGCGATGGAACGGGTGTTGAAGCCGCCTTTGTCCGGCCCCTGGAAGGTTCCCGGAGGAGCCGGCAGCAGGTCGTTGCCCTGTCCGGACTGGTCGTAAATGACGGAGATGTAGCACAAGGCGCCTTCGCAGAAGGCGTCCTGGGCCGCGGCGTCGGCGACACCGTTCTTTTTCGCAAAGATGTCAAGGGAGGCTCCGTCACGTTCGCGGACCACCTGATAGAGCGGACCGCGGTATCTGGAGAAAAGCCGGCGGGCGGTGCTGTGCGCGGTGACACAGGGTGTGCCTCCTTTCAAGTAAATGTCACACGGGCCTTCGTCAGACCCTGCAAGACCTTTGCAGGCGATGGCGGCCCCGACGAGCACGAATCCGACGAGAATGGGGAAGAGAATCTTTTTCATGATGATTGCGCGGCAGGTGATTCGCGAAGTTAATAAAAAAAGCTATCTTTGGAATCGCGAAAAGCTTTAAACCTCGATATAAGCATGAAAAGAGCATTTATCCTGACCGTGCTGGTCTTCGCCGCGGTGGCGGTGGCGGCATCGGCCCAGCCCAAGAAAGTCTCCGTGCTGGGAGACTCCTATTCCACGTTCCAGGGCCACAACCCCGAGAACTATGCTCCGTTCTATCCGGACGCCCACAATGATGTCACGGAGGTGGAGCAGACCTGGTGGAGCCTGTACATCCAGGCCAAGGGCTATCAGCTGGAGAAGAACAACTCCTGGGGCGGCACCACCATCTGCGGTACCGGCTTTTTCAACAGGGACAGGACTGCGTCGTGTTTCCTGAGCCGCGTATACATGCTCGGCGATCCTGACATCATCTTCGTGTTCGGCGGCACGAACGACGCCTGGCAGCGCTCCCCGCTCGGTGAGTACAAGTATGCCGACTGGACGAGGCAGGACTGCATGACATTCCGCCCGGCGCTGGCCTGCCTGTTTGACACCCTGCAGAAGCTCTATCCGAAGGCGAAGATCTATTCCATCCTGAATTCCGAACTGCAGGAGGAGGTCAACGAGTCCATGCGCGAGGTCTGCCGGCACAGCGGCGTGCAGCTCATCGAACTGCACGATATCGACAAGCAGAACGGCCACCCGTCCATCAGCGGCATGAAGAGCATCTGCGACCAGCTGCTGGAGGCGATCGTCGACTGAGTCTGCGGCGGACAGCCGGATTCCGTCATCCCAACACGACGTCGAGCACCATCATCAGCGCGAAGCCAATGGCGAAGCCGACGGTGCCGATGTTGGAGTGTCTGCCCTGGGAGTATTCCGGGATCAGTTCTTCCACGACCACATAGAGCATGGCTCCTGCCGCGAAGGCCAGCATGTAGGGCATGATGCCCAGAATGGATGTGGCCAGGAGCAGGACCAGCGCACCGCCGAGCGGCTCCACGATCCCGCTCAGGGCACCGATTCCGAAAGCTCTCGGGCGGGAGTTTCCCTCGGCCCTGAGCGGCATCGAGATGATGGCTCCTTCCGGGACGTTCTGGATGGCGATGCCCAGCGACAGCGCCAGCGCGCCGGCCATGTTGAAATCGGCCGTCAGGGCGCCTGCGATGGCGACACCCACGGCCATACCCTCCGGGAAATTATGGATGGTGACCGCCAGGGCCAGCTTGGCCGTGCGGGACAGCCGGCTTTCCGGACCTTCCGGGCCGCCGACCGGGTGGATGTGCGGGGTGACGTAGTCGATCAGCAGCAGAAAGGCGAAGCCCGCGAGCAGGCCGATGCAGGGCGGGACGACGGCGGATGCTCCGTTCCCCATCTCAATGGACGGGATAATCAGCGACCATACCGAGGCCGCCACCATCACGCCGGAAGCGAAGCCCAGGAGGACTTTCTGCACCAGGGGCGGCATATCCCGTTTCATGAAAAAAACGAAGGCCGATCCCAGGGCGGTCCCCAGGAAGGGAATCAACAAGGCGGCAAGGACGGGGCTCATGGCAATTCAGTTCTTTTCGATGCAAAGGTACTGCATTGCCGCCATTTGTGAAATCCCTATTTGTGGCGAATTGTTTACTTTCCCAGAAACTCCGAGGGCGTGATTCCGGTCATTTTCCGGAACAGGCGGGTGAAGTGGTGCGGAAACTCGAAACCCAGCAGACGGGCCGTTTCGTTCACGTTGTGGCCGTTCATCAGCAGGTTTTTTCCCTGCTCGATCACGAAGGAATGGATATAGCCGATGGCGGTGCCGCCGGTGGCCTTGTGGATGACGTCCCCGAGATAGCGGGCCGAGTAGGCCAGTTCTCCGGCGCAGTATCGGACGGACGGGACGCCCAGATCCAGCTGCCGGCCTTCCAGATAATACTCCCGTAGCAGGCGGTGGAAACGCTTGAGCAGGTCCGAGGAGGTTTTTTCCTCCTGGGAAAGCTGCCGCAGATAGATCCGCCGGCAGTATTCCAGGATGAGGCGGATATAGCCGAGGATGACATCCCGGAGGGCGGGGGAGTCTTCGTTTTCCTGCAGTTCATGCCGCAGCTGGACGAGCAG
>JAEEGK010011762.1_pt1 | contig 19946 bp, 12 predicted proteins | sample 8958771 | NCBI WGS metagenome assembly JAEEGK01 (sample SAMN16246547, study PRJNA631951) | gut metagenome | biome: gut microbiome; feature: rumen; material: SC-attached | host: Bos | place: Iran: Karaj | collected 2018-10
GGATTGGGGATTGGGGATTGGGCCCAATCCCCAATCCCCAATCCCCAATCCCCATAAAAACTAAAAAAGTGCTAAATTCATATTTAATATTTTAAATAAAATATAATTTCTATTTTTATTATATATAACCATTTAATTTAAAATTTAATTTTTTTTTTCTACTTTTAAAAAAATTAAAAATTTAAAATTTAAATTTGCAAATATAAAAACACATTGAAAATTCCCAATAAATAATGGAATCAACATCAACAGATAATACAAATACACAATCAATATCTAATCAAGATAAAGACTTAAAGAAAACTTTAGTAGTAAATAATCTTACAATAAAAGATTTTAAATCAAAATTTAAAATAAAGACAAATTTATTTACCATTGAATTTGTAAGAGAAATCGGGGAAACTATATTTTTATATGGAGTTGATGTTAGACAAGTTTGTCCTAAAGAAGAAGAAATTACTTTAGTAAATTTAATGAGATATGCTAGAACAAAAAAAGAATTTCATGATGAATTAAATAAAATATTTCAATCAAAAGTAATAAATGGATTAATTCTTTTTGGTAAAGAAAAACCTAATGAAATTATTGAAAATTTCATTCTTGTTTTAAAAGAGGATAAAAATAAAAAAGTTGAATGTTTTAGAATTGAAGATAAAAATGAAGTTCAAGAAGAAGAAGATAAACAAATTATTGTTTTTTCATTTACTAAAAAATTTTGTATTTTAGATTATGAAAAAAAAGCAAGTGAAACAAAAGATTATTCTGTCATGAGGAATTTTCTTAATATTTGTTTTGGTAAATTATTGAAAAATTGTGGTTATATTAAAGATAATACAACAAGAAAAACAATTTATTATAAAAATAAAGATATTGAACAAAATACTTTAGCTTTAACTAATACAAACCACCCAGAACTCTTTGCTCCCTTTTGTTTCCCTGGTTTAAAAGCTATTTGTGATATATATGAACATGATAAAATTCTTTTCAAAATTCTTCCCAAAAATATTGTTTATAGTAGAGAAAGTTTTGAACATTTATATTATTATTATCTTGATACTTATACAGAATATAATGAAGAAGAAATAAAAAAAATATATGCAGAGACATGTTTGAATAAGAAAGCAATTAAAAAATATTCTGGAGCTTCAACAAAAATAGAAGATATAAAATTTGGAAATCCTTTTGAAGAATATTTTGTTAATAAAAAGGGAGAAAAATTAAGCGTTGGTGAATATTTTAATAATTTGTTTAATGCAAATTTAGATACATCAACAATACCTCTCGCAGTAAGATATGTAGATAAAAAAGGAAAAATTCCAAGAGAAGAAGCACAACAATTAATTATTCCTTGTAGATTTTTATATGTTGTTGGAAATTTATTTGATAAAAGAATAAATGTAAAAAATTTGGTCCAAAATCCTGTGGCAAAATTTAGAAATATATTAACAATAAAAAAAGAAATAGAAGAGTCTAGAGAAAATCTTAATAATGAATATATAGAAAATACAATAATAAGGGATTTAACTGCAAAAGAAGTTCAAGCATTTCAATTAAATCATCCAATAATAGAATTTAAAAATGAAAGTAGATATGTAGAAGAAAATGGTTCTTTTGATATGATGAACACAAAGCCTTATTCAGGAGAAGCTAATTTAAATTCAATTGAAGTTTTTTTATATGGAATAAAGCAACAAGAAGGTCAATTCTTATATAATCAATTAGGAGAAGCTGGACATTCACTTGGAATTACTATAACTGATAAACCTTTTGTTGAAACTATTAGTAGTGATTTATCCAAAGAAAATTTATATGAATTTTTATTAAATAAGATGAATAGCTTAAAAGAAAGTGATAAAGAAAATAAAATTTTAATTACTTTCTTATTCTTAAATTATAAATATAAAGACGAATATAAATATTTTAAAAGAGCTTTTAATGATTCTGAAAGAAAAATACCAACACAAGTTATTTTATATAATGAAAAAAAAGATAAAGATTCAAATAAATTATTAAGTAAATTTACTAATATTTTATGTCAAGTTTGGGGAAAAAGAGGAGATGAAATTTACAAATGTGATTTTTCTTTTGTTGAAAATACAATAGTTGTTGCTTATTCTTCAATGAAATTAGGAACTACTAAAATTTTAACAAGTTTATGTATAAGTGTAAATAAAAAATTATGTGAATATGTTTTTTATTCTGATATTACTGATAAAGGTGAAGCTGTTGCTAATTATTCTATTAATTTACAAGAAATATTATTAAATGCTTTAAAAGAAATTGGAAAGCATTATGATAAGAGAAAAATAGTTTGTAAAAATATTATAATATATAGAGATGGAGTTAATGAAAAAATGATTGAATTTTTACAAATTAATGAAAAACAATTAATATTAGAAGCATTAGAAACTGCAAATAAATCATATAATTCAGTATATTCAGATGCAAAAATATGTTGGATTATTGCAAGTAAAGTAAATGACATTAAAATGTTTCTTGAAAAAGAAAATAATGCAATTGAAAATATTCCAGTTGGAACAATTGTAGATAAAGAAATAACAAATAATCATTATTATGATTTTTATTTAAATTCTGCTTTTAGTGGTCAAGGAACTAATTCTTCAACACATTATACTGTTTTATTTGATAATACTAATTTAACTGCAAATACAATTTATAAATTAACATATTTTTTAACATTCTTAAGCTTTAATACTACTAAAAGTATTAAAATTCCTGCTCCACTTTATTTTGTCACAAGAAGAAATAATTTCACTAGAGATAATTTAAATGGAGGAAAAATTAATCATAAAGTAAAATTATTTAATGTAACTCTTTAATTTGGGTAATATTATTATTTTATGAATTTCTTGAATAGAATTTTTTATCAAATTTTTATAATTAATATTTTTTTAAAAAAACTCAATTTTTGAAAATAAAATTTTTTTTATTATTCATAAATTAAATATCATTCTAATTTAAAAAACTCGAGATTAAATAAAAGGATTTATTAATAATTATAAACAGGAGGAATTCTGGGAATTCTATAAAGAACAATTTCATGTTGTTTAAAATATCTTTTATCTTTATCATCAAATAAAACCATATTAACATAATATTGAACAGAAAATTTATTATTAACATTAATATAAGTAGGAGTTAATTCATAAGGACTTAGAAAAAATCTAATAGGAACAATTTCATTTTTAATAGGACCACCATCCATAATTTCAAATTTACATAAAACAGCATTATCCATTTCTCCTCCAATAATAGTTTCTCTTCTTATAATTTGTAATAACATTAATTTTAATTTCATAGAAACTTTTTTAAAAGTAACTCTTCCAGTAATAACATCTTTAGTACTATATTTAGTTCTATCTAATTCAAAACTTAAATGTAACCAATCTTCAATTCCAACATCCATTCTAATAGGATCATTTAATGTTGTTAATATTTCTTTTGTTTCTGGTCTTGCGACTCCAAATTCTCTTTCCCATGTTAAATTTCTTAAAGAACATGAGATTATTACTCTTAATATGTATCTAACATTAAATTCTATTCCACGATAACTTTCATATTGTTTCTCTACATTATTAAATACAAATGGGAATTTATTATTTTGATTTATTAATTTTCCTGCTGGACATAATTCCTTTGATAATGTTATAAATTGAGATTCATTTTTTTTATCTGTTGTGCTTTGGATTAAACCTAATAACATTATTTTTATTCCGTTGTGTTCAAATGATTTTGATGTTAAATTCACTTGAACTGCTCCTGATACATGTTCTTTGTCATAAAATGCTGGAAGAATTACTCTATTGTAATCTTCGTCACGTAAATATAATTTTCTACGATTTATTTGCTCATCTATTAATATATCTACTGAAGGTTTTGAAAAGAATGATGAAAAGAAATTCATTCTTTTTAAATGTTTTTTTCTTTTGCAAATTAATTTTTTTATTTTATTATTTTTTTTTAAATTTATTTACATATATATCTTTAATTAAAAGTAAATGTTACCGAAAAAAAATAAATTAAATAATCTTAAAAATTCATTTATTCCAATCAATTAAAAAAACCATTAAATGTTTAAATTATTTATTGTTGATAACGATTATCATCTTCAGGTTTAGTTTTATAATTTTTCAAATCTTCAGAGAATTTAGAAAACACATTTTCACTAATTCTACCCATATTCCACAAATCAGGAGTTAAATACTTATAACTTTTATATAAAGCATCATAAATAGCTCTAACGAAATTTTCCATAGTATCAGTATTACCTTTACTTTGTGAGAAAGCATCTTCAACACCAGCAAAAGCTAATAATTTTTTAGTAGGAGGAGCTCCAACAATTCCAGTACCTCTAGGAGCAGGAATAAACCTTAATCTAACAGAACCACATTTTCCAGTAATTTTAGTAGCTAAAGTATGAGGAGCTCCAATTTTACCTCCCCAATAACCTCTTCTAACTGGAATTAAATTAAGTTTAGCTGCTATAACTGCTCCTTTCATTGCAATTTGAACTTCCTTTGCTACTTTACTACCTACTCCAATGTGACCATCTCCATCTCCTACAGCAACTACTGCTTTGAAACGAGTTCTTTGTCCTGCTTTTGTTTGCTTTTGTACTGATTTTATTTTCATACATTCTTCTTTTAATGTTAATTTCTTGTTAAAATATTGTTCACTTCTCTTTATCAATTCATCTACTATTTGATATTCTTTTATTGGTATTGATTGGAAGTATATTTCTTCTAATGAACGTATCTTTCCCATTTCTACTAAACGTCCTAAGTTTGTCAATGGCTTCCATTTATCATCATCTTGACCTGGACGACGACGACCTCCACGTCTTTGACCGAATTGACGACCTCCTCTTCCACGACGTTGAGGTGGTTGAGATTGCTGAGGTTGCTCTGATTGAGGAACATTTTGCTGATCTGTTGGATTAGTCTCTCCGTTCATTTGGTTTATATCTAAATGAAATTATTTTATTTTTTTTTGAGATATAATTTTTTTATTAATTATTTTTTTAAATAGTATTTTTTTATTTTTTTAAATTTAATATAAATATTGTTTAGGCAGTTTTTTTATTGAATATTTACTAATTTTTTAAGTTTTATGTTAATCTTATTGATTTTTTTTTAATGGGGTTACAATTAAAATATTCAATCATTTCATCAATTTTATTCTAAATAGTCTTTTCTTATATTTTCATTTTGTTTTTTGAATTAAAACTTGATTGGCATCTGTATTCCTAATATCATTATTATCTTTATTCAAAGCTTAATAATTCTTTTTGTTTCATGGGAGGAAAAATAATTTCTTTAACAAATTAAAAATATTAAGTAATATATTTTTATATTTTATTAGAAATTAAATAATAATATCTTAATTAATTTCTTATATATTTTAAATTAACCCTTTTAATCTTATTTATTAAAAATATTAACCATAAAAAAATAAAAAAAACAAACCATAATCATTAATCCAAAAAAAGTTTTAGAAATATGTAAATAATAATAATATATATAATACATAGAATGTAAAGATAATAATTTCTTCATATTAATAGTTATATATAATTTTTACATATTTAAAAATAATTTTCATAAAATAACACACTATTTCTTTTAATTTTTATAATTATTATAAAAAGGGTTCATATTTCCATAGTTTTTATTCCCTTGTTGATTTCCCATATAAATATTCTTATTCATATAAGAATCATTATATATTCCATAAGCAAAATCATTACCAGGTTGTTGCATCATAAATCCTTGTTGACTTTGAAGATTCATTGGATTCATCATCATATTCATATTCATATTTAAATTATTACCAGCATTAGCATTAATATTATTATTAGTCATAATCTGTTGTGGAATAGTATTTTTTTCAGTAAGAGACTTATTTAAATTAATCATCCATTTTTTACAAGAATCATCTAAATTATTAATAAAGGTTTTATCTTTCATTATAGGAGGAATATTTTCTTTTAAAATACTTCTAACTAATTGATTATCAGCTAATCTAGCATAAGCTCTTATAATATGTCTAATTAATCTTTGACTAGGATTACTATTCATCATATTCGCTAAAACAGAAGAAATAGCATAAAATCTTTCGGCAGTACCACAAATATATTTTAATCCATTTTCATCTAATAAAATTCTTTGAACAATAAAAGTCGCAACAGTTCTACTTAATTCACTTCCTCTTTCCATAATTCGAAGACATAAAGGAATAATTTCAGTACTTAATAAAAAAGCAATAACATCAGGATTATCTACTTTAACAAGAGCTCCAATAACACCAAGAGCAGTTAATCTTAAATATTCGAAAGGTCTAGTTTTATTAACAGTATTAAGGAAAGGATATAAAAAAATAGGAATTTGAGCAGCTAAGAAAGCAGGTCTAGTTTCTTGATGAGCAGCAACACATTGAAACAATGCTAAAACATTACAAGCTCTATTCGAAGTTTGAATATTTAATTTTGGAGGAGCTAATAATTGATAAGTATATATTATTTCTTGTAATAATGTTGATACTGTTCCTGTTGAATACCATATATATAATGCTAAATCATTGAAACTTTCTCTTTTTCTTGATAATTCACCTAATGCATTTTCTCTTGTTCTTTCATCTTTTATTTGATTTACCCATTCTATTATTCGAGATACATCCTCATTATGTGATAAATTACGAGGTATTGTTGATGATATTGTTGATGATGTTGTTGTAGAAGATGATTGAGACATGTTTAATAATTCTTGGTTTTGATTATTTTGAGTTTGAGGAATTTGTACTTGTTGTGGTTGAGGATTTAGTGGTACTTGATCTTGATGAGATTGTTGTTCTCGATGAGATGGGGATGGTTGCGGAGATTCTGACATTTCTTTATATATTTTTTTTTACTTTTTTTTTACTTTTTTTTTTGGAGGATTTTTTATTATTTTTTGATTTATTTAAAATATAAAATTATTATTTATTTTTCATAAATGTTTTATTATATATTAAATTTTATTTTATTATTTTATTTTTTTTATTTTTTTATTATTCATTATATGTTTTAAAGACTTCATTTATTTTTTTTAGATTTTCTGAAAATTTTTCTTTTAGGGTTTTTAATTTATTAAGGGAAAAATTTTGAATATTAGTTAAATCATTTATAGCAATTTGATTATTTAAATCTTCAATAATTTTATTCTTTTCTTCTAATTCTTTATTAGCTAAATATAATAAATCATTAATATTATCATCATTGGATAAAATATTTTGAGTATTTTTCTTATTTACTAAATAAAAACGTTTAATATAATTTTCTAATTCTTCTTTTTCTTTAGAAACATTTTCATAATTTCTTTGTAATTCATTATATTTATTATAAAGATTCATATAGTCAGAATCATCTTTAATTGGAATTTGAGGTTGAGGATTTGAATTATTTTCTTGTTCATTATCTTCAGGAAGAAAATCATCATCATAACCATCATCATCATAATCTTGTTCAATTTCTTTTTTTATAAAATCTTCTTTTTTTTCAATTTCTTCTTTTTTTTCTTCTTTTTTTATTTCTATTTCATTTTCTTCTTTTTTTTCTTCTTTTTTTATTTCTATTTCATTTTCTTCTTTTTTTTCTTCTAAAACCACTTCATTTTTTATATTCTCATTATCATCTTCTTTTATTTTTATTTCAATTTCTATTTCTTTTTTTTCTTCTGGTTCTTCATTTACTACATTTTCTTTTAATTCTTTTTCATATATTTTATTTGATTCTTCTTTACTAGAATTTCTATTTTTATATTTATTTTTCTTTTGTTTTTTTTTATTAAGTCCAATTATATAATTAGGCTCTTGTTCATTATTATTATTATTTTGAATTTCTGTTTGAATAATTTCTTTTTCTTCATAATAATTATTATTATTATAATGTGTATTTCCTCTTTTATTATTATATTGATCATTATAATTATAATAAGAATTTACTCTTTTATTTTTATAATAATTATTATTATTATAGTTATTATTATATCCTCTTTTATGATAATTATCATTATAATTTTTATTTTTATATCCAAAGTTATTTTCTCTCTTATTATTTTTATAATTCCTTTCTACTTCTTCTACTTCTTCTTCTTCTTTTTCTTCTTCTTCTTTTTCTTCTTTTTTTTCATTTTCTTCTTCTTCCTCTTCTTCAATTTTCTTTTTACTTTTTTTATCTTCACTTTCAAAACTTTCTTTTAAATCATCTTTATTTTTTTCTTTATTACTCTTTTTTGAAATTTGCAAACTTTCTTCATAACTTCCAGTATTTAATAAAGGAATATCATCATTTTTTCCTTTTTTTTTCTTTCCTTTTTTTTTTTTATGAGAACTTTCAATTAATTCTAATAAATCTTCTTCTAATTTTTCATCAACAATTTCAGTTTTTTCTTTTAAATAATCAATAATTTCTTTTTTATTTAAACTCTGAGCAATAGCCATTGGAGTTTGTCCTTCTTTATTAGTTTTAATTGCTAATTTTTTAACATTTAATTCTTCAATTAAAAATTTAATAACATTTAATTTTCCTCCCTTAACTGCAATATGTAATAAATTATTACCTAAAAAATCACTTTCTTTTAAACTACATTTTCCTTCATGTAATAATTTAATTATTTTTATTATTTCATCTTCTTTTGCAATTTCTGATAAAATTGCTAATGAAATAGGAGTTAAACCTGTATATTCTTTATTAAATCCTGAATGCTTATTTTTTGCTTTTTTTTCTATTGAAGAAAAATTTAAATCAAATTTATAATTTTTAATTAAATATTCTAATAATTTATATCTTCCATAATAACAACAAGCTCCAATTAAATTTGAAGTAAAAGCATTTTTATATTTTTTACTCAATCCAATAAAACCATTTATATTTAATAAATTTTTCCCAAATTGATGTTTCATTAAGTATAAAAATATTTCTTCATCTCCTCCAATACAAGCTTGAAGAATTAAAGGACAATCAAAATCTAAATAAAGTTCTTTATAATCTTTAATTTTTAACGCTGAATTTTCTGGTAAAATATCATTATAAAAGTTTAAAGCATTTAATGATGGATTATGTGAAGGAACAATTCGAAAAGTCTCTATCATATATTTCATTATTTGGAAATTTTGATGAAAAATTGCAATTGAAATAAATTCAAACCAACTTTCTGGTTTTTCTTTTATTACATCTATAAATTTTAATACATTTTCATTTGATTTTTGCTTTATTGAAGGCTTTATTATTTCCATTACATTATTATTTACTAAATTTTTCAAATTTTGAAGTTCTTCTACATTTTTTGAAATTTTGCTTGATGACATTTTTTAGTTTTAAATAAATATATTTTTAAATATTAATTTTATTAAATAAAGTATTTTATTGTTTAGTTGTTTCTAATTTTAACATTTTCTTTTTTTATCTATTAATTTAACAACAACCAGCTTTTTTACCAGTAGTAGTATTATTATTGATTTTTTGATTATTATTCTCATTAATAGGTTTAAAGGTTCCAACACTATCATTTCTTTTATATTTTAAATAATCTTCATATAAAATTCTAGCAGCTTCAACGAAAATTTGTTGTGCATTAAAACCAGATTTTGCAGAAGCTTCCATAAATATATTAAATTTATTCTCTTTAGAATACTCTTCTCCTTGTTCTCTTTTAATAACTCTATCTTCTTCTAAATCTACTTTATTTCCAATTAAAAATACTTTTGTATCAGGATTTGAATGAGTTCTTAATTCTTTTAACCAAACATCAATATTTTCAAAGGATTCTCTATTATTAATTGCATAAACCATTACTGCTAAAGATGAATTTCTATAAAAATTAGTTATTAAGGAACGATAAAGTTCTTGACCGCAAGTATCCCAAATTTGAAGTTTTATTATTTTCTCATCTAATTTTAAATTAAATGAAAAGAATTCAAACCCTACTGTTGCATTATATGTATCTTCAAATACGTTTTTAGTTGCTTTATTTGTTAAACATGATTTTCCTACTCCACTATCTCCAATTACAATTATTTTAAATGATAAATCATATTGTGTGTAATCATCTGGAAGTATTTCATATTTATAATCCCCAACTTTAGATTCTTGGTTCTCTGTCATTTAAAATAAAAAATATAAAAAATAATTTTATAAAAATAAAAAATATCATTTATTAAAAAAAAATAATTGAAAATATATAAATATATTGTGAATAATTATCTAATAATTATTATAAAAAAATGACTACTTATGATATAATAAGAGAAGATAATCCACCAAAAATACGTCAAGTACTATTTCAAATAGATAATAAGAAAAAATATTTATTCGACGTGAATCAAAATGTGACAATAAATACATTAAAAAAAATGTTAATAGCAGCAGCATCATTAACCAATGTAGGCCTTAGAATATTTCATAATAATATAGAATACACATATAAAACAACATCAACAATAGAAGAATTATTTCCCAATTTACAATTAATAGAATTTCAAATTCAAATTACAAAACAATTTCCTGAAGATGATGAAGATTTAACAAAAATAAAATTAAAATATTATTGTACTGAACATGATGGTAAATATTGTAATTTTTATTGTTATGATTGTAATAAAAGTATTTGTAATGATTGCTTAAGTTCTGGATTGCATTTTAATCATAGAATTAAAGAAAAATATGATTATTTACAAAATTGTAAAACTTTAGTTGAAATTATGTTTCAAGGTTTAAATGAAATTTTTAATAATACGAAAGGATTTGATGAAAAGAATATTAACACTTTAAAAAGAAAAATAACTGATGAATTTTTCCCTCAATTAAATGATATCTTACGACAATTAGAATATCATATTATTAATTCAATTGATTTTTACTTTAAAAAACAACAATATAATTTTAAAACAATGCAAAGAAATTATATTTTATTAAAAGAAAATTGTGTTAAAGGACTTGAAGAATTAAAAAATCAAATAGTAATTGAAGATATGATGGTTGATGATAATGTTTTCTTAACATTTGATAAAAAATATAAATCAATAGAATCAGAAAGAACAAAATTAGATGATGATTATGCTAAATTTCAACAATTTTCTCAAATATTATCTTTAATTGAAAATAAAGCCGAAGCTATTTTTAGTGACATTTATTCTGTGATTAAAAAACATTTAGAAACTCCAGAATTTAAAAATATACAACAAAAAATTGAAAACCAAACATTAACAGAAATTAATAAAGAAGAAATTTTAAGAAGAATTTTAAGTGGAGTTGAAATGAAAGATAAAGAAGCATTTTCTAGAAAATTAAAAGAAAATAGAAGAGAAGTTTTAAGAACAGCAGAAAAAAAAAATCAAATAACAATGACACCTATTCATAGTAGTAATTCAAATAAAAAATATTCATCAAGTAATATTAATATAAATAAAATTTCAAATCCATTAATATCTTCATATCAAAATGAAGAATTTAAAACTTCAAATCAATATTCAGGAAATCAATATGATTCTAAAATTACTATAAAATCAACTTCTAAATATATAACTCCAATTGGGAAAAGAATGTATACATCAAGTGAAGATGATATAGAAGAAAATAATCAAACAATAGAACCCAAAAATGAAAGTTATGAATTTTATGAAGGTGAAAAAATAGAAAATGATAAAATAGTACAAAATGTAAGTAGTGTTGTTGTAGGAAATAAAAAATGTGTAGTTTTTAATTCAAAAATTAATAAAATTCACAGAAGAAAATTAGATTTTAACGCATTAATAGGAATAAATAGCTTTTTACCTGAATGTACCTGGGTTAATATAGATAATAAGTTATATATTCAAGGAGGGAATAATGAAAAATTTTTACCATCAAAAACATTTTTTATATATGATTCAATAGGAAATTCATTTCAAAGATTAAGAGATTGTTACAATGGTCATTCATCACATTCTCTTTTTGCTTCAAATAAGTTTATATATTGTATAGGAGGAACAAATAAACAATGTGAAAGATACAATATTGAAACTGGAAATTGGCAACTGTTACCAAATTTAAATTTTATTCAACAATATCCAGTTTTATATATTCATAATAATTATTTATATTCATTTTTTGGTTTAAATGAAAACGGAAAAGAAATTGATAAAATTCAAAGAATTAATTTAAGAAATCCTAAAAAAAATTGGGAAAATGTTGATTATCAAAGGAATGATTGTAATTTAGAAATGTATGGTTGTGGTATTATTAAATTAACTAAAGATACTATTTATTTTATTGGTGGAAAGGATAAAAATGGAGTTAGAAGTAGTGCTATTGAATTTGATTTTAATAATTTTTCTGCTAATCAAACTGAATTTCATTTAGAAGAAAAAGCTTATTTTAAAGACTCCATTTTACCGAAATTAGGTATTGATACTTATGGTAATTTTACTATTGAAGAAATTAATAGTTTCATTAAGATTTCTTTTGTTCCTCAATAAATTATTATTTTCTTTGTGTTTTTTACAATTATTATTCAATTTTGAAACTGCTTTTTTTTCCTTTTATTTTTTTATTGTCTTTAATTATCAATATTATCAATGGTGAGATTATTAAGTTTATTTAAAAATTAAAAATTAAATTTTATATTATTATTTTTTTTTTTTAGTTTTTTTTATTTTTATTTTTTTTAATAAGAAAGTTTTGGATGGATTTTTATGATGAATTATTAAAATATGAAGATTTATTTGGTGTATCAATATTATATAATTTAGAAGTTTTTGAAAAAGAAATAAAAAATTTAATAACGAAAGATAATAAATTGAAAGATAATGAGAAAAGTGAGCATAAAGAAAATATAAATATTAAAGAAATTATAAAAGAAATTCAAACTTCAAATAAATTAAAAGAATTGATTCAAACGAAATATAATTTAATTCAAAAAAAAAAATATTATATATTTGCTCAAAACATTAAGAAAAAGATTAATAGGAATTTTAATAATCAAAAAGGAATTCTAAATAATAATATAAAATCCATTGAATTTACTTTAGATAATTTTTCAAAAGAAATTAAAGAAGAATTAAAGAGTATAATAAAAGAAAAATATTTATTTTATTTAATTAATCAAAAAGAATATTTAAACGATAATAAAAAATATCAAAAAGAATCAGGAAAAAATGATAGTATATCTGATATAGATCAAAATGTTGATTTTACTTATTTAAATTATAAAATTAATAATAATATTCAAAATTTTTCAAATAATAATTCAATTAATAAAAAAAAATATATTAGTATATTTAACGAATTCACACAAAATTTAAAACATAAAAGAAATATAACTTTTAAAAAAAACATTCAAAATGAAATTGAATTTAAAAAGCATCACACCGATAATAATAATTCAAAAATAACATTAGATGAGTATATTAATGAAGAAAAAAAAGAAATAATAAATAAAAATCAATTAAAAAATATTATGAATAAGGAAAATAATATAAACTTAAAAACAGAAATTTCATCTGAAGAACAGAAAAAAAAAACAATGATTAAATTTAAAATAGGGAAATATAATACTTTAAATAAGAATAAAAAAGTAAAGGCGAAACAAATTATTAGAATAAAACCAATACCTGAAATAAAAATAAATAAAGATAAATGTCAAATTAAAATTAAAGGAAAAAGAATATTATCATCAAGAATGACAATAAGGAATGAAGATAATTTAATTAAACAAAAAAAAAATTAATAATATATTAACTTTTATAATAAAATTAATTCTTTTTTTTTCAAAATAAAATTGAATATTATATTTAAATAAGTAAAAGTCAATGACTGCGTTTTTAATTAATTAATAATTTAACTTTATTTTTCTTTAAACAAAATAATTGAATAAAATGAGAGAGAAAATGAATCCTCAATTAAAAATTGATAAAAGAAATATAAATAAAAAAAGTATAAATTCTGATAATCAAATAAAAAATATAAAAAATAATAATCGTAATAACTATTTGAATATATTCAAAGATTTTAATAAAAAATTCCAAAAATTAACTTTAATAAAAAAAAATAATGTATCTCAAATAGGAAATAATATATTTGAAAAGAAAAAAATAAGTAGAGAAATGTTTATTAATTATTCAAAAAATCCTCATTTATTAAGTGATAATATAAACATAAAAGAAGAAAATAAAAATTTGAATTTAAATATTAAAATTGAGTTAAGTCCTTTAAAAGAAAATAAAAATCTTGGAATAAAGAAGAAAAGATCAAATGATGATAGTTTAATTTTCCAAAATAATACCATTAAGATTTTAAAAGAAGATGAAGAAACTTTTCCTGGATCTTCTGAATTAATTCTTACTCAATCGAATTTACAAGTAATTTTTTTTTTAAACTTTTTTTAGGTGTTAAAGAAAATAATTAATCAATTAAAAATATTAAATATATCATTTAATACAGAAGTTGGAAAAAAAAATAAAAAATATTTTTTTGAAATTAACAATATTAAATATTCTATTTTAATTGATAAATTAAGAAATAATAAAATCATTGAACTAATTATAAATGATTTTAATATTTATAATAATGATAAAGAAATATCATTTAAATTAGAAGAAATTTATAATAAGCTTAAAAGTTAGATAAATAAGTTAATTATTTTTAATTAAAATATAATTAATAATTACTATTAATAGTATAATTATTTATAAATTAAATTATGTTTATTAAATAAGGAATTATTTTCTAAAAATTGTTATGATTATTATATTATTATTATATTGAAAAGATGATTTTTAGGATAATTAAAAAAATGCAAGCTTTCTAAAGATCTTTTTCTATGTTTAAATATATTATTTTTGTTAATATTATTTTTTATAAATTTTCATTTATATTCATATTAATGATTTCCTATTATCTTTATCTATATATAATATATTTTTTTTATTTGAATTACATAATATGATTAATGTATTTTAAATTTTTCTTTTTTTCTTCAAAATTTTATATATATAAATTAAAGAAAAAGGAAAATTAGATTTTTAATTAAATATTACAATCATTATTTTGTCTTTATTTATATTAGGTTAATTTAAATTATATAATTTATTTAAAAAGTCTTTAGAAAAAGGATAAGAAGTTGTTATTTAAATTATAAATTTCAGGAAAAAATTTAAAAATTGTTTAATTAATTTATTCATATTTTAATTATTTTTAAGAATTTTTGACTTATATTTTATTTTTTTATAAAATAGCCATTTACCTTTTATTATTTTAACAAATCAAGAAGGAATTTATATTTATATTTTATATTATAATATTTCCTTCAATTATAATTTATATATATTTTAAACCATATTTTTTTTTGAATTTGGGTTTGTATTTTTTTATTTATTTTTCTAATAATTTTAAAAATTCTTCAGGATTAAAAGAATTTTTATTTTTTGTAAAATCATTTTTTCCATTTTTTAAAGAATTTTTTTTACTATTATTAAAGAAAGAATCTTTATTTAAATTATTTATAAATTGATTATTTTCTTTTTTTCTTTTTTCTTCATCTTCTTTTTTTCTTTCTTCTTCTTCTAATTTTTTTCTTTTATTTTCTTCTTCAATTTGTTTCTTTTTTTCTTCTTCTTCTTTTTTAATTTTTTCTTCTTTTAATTTTTCTTCTTTTTCTTTTTTTAATTTTTTTTCTTTTATTATTTTTCTTCTTTCTTTTTCTTTTTCTTCATTCATTTTTTTTTCTTGTTCTTTAAACTTCTTAATTTCTTCTTCACTATTTAATTTTTTCACTATTCTTTCAATTAAATTTAAATAATCAGAAAATAAATAAATTTCCTTTAATATATCTTTATCCATTTCATTTTTCATTTCATCAAAATATCTTTGAATAGAAGGTTTTTTATTTATTTCATTAAATAAAAGTTTTATTTCTTCTCTTTTAGTTTTTTCTAATTCTTTATATTTATTTTTTAATTTATTTATTATATCATTTCCTTTTTCAGTTATCATAAAATTTTTAAAATTTTCAAAATCTAAAGAATTTTCCTTAGGAAATTTAATATTTAAATCATTCTCAACTAATTCATTTGATTGAATACCTGTTAAAGTATTATTTTCATATCCTATATATTTATTAAAACAATTAATAACGTCTTGAATCTTTATTTTATTATTTATTTCCTTTTCTTTAAACATTCTTTTTAAGTTTTCTTCCTCTTTTTCAAAGTGAAAAATTTGCCTATAATAATGATGAATATATTTAATTGTTAATTTAATAAATTCTATTTTTTTTTCTTTTTCTTTATTCCAATTCTCACTTCTTAAACTATAAGTTCTATTACTTCTTTCACTTTTAATATTTTCAAAATTGCTTTTTTTATTATCAACAAAAGTTTTTAATTTATTTTTAATTTCATCTTTCTTTATATTATTATCTTTTAAAATAACATTATTATTTTCATTTTCTAAATGTTTAGAACAATAATAATTATTTTCATACAAATCTTTCTTATTTGAATCCGTATTAATATCTTCATCTAAATCTTCAAATTCTTTTAAACTAAAAAACCAAGAATTTTCTAAACATCTTTTTACATCAAATCTATTTTCCATTTCTCTATGAAGCATATTTTTTAATAAATTAATACAATCATTACTTAATTCTTCATTATTATTATTATATCTTTCATAATTTATTTTTTGTGTTTTAATATTATTAATAACTTCATTATAATTATTACCAATAAAAGGTTTTTTACCAAATAACATTTCATACATTATAATACCAATTGACCATATATCACATTTTGCATTATATTTTCTATCAATTATTTCTGGTGAAACATAATAAGGTAAATTTCTAATTGGAATATCATTTGAAGGATTATTTTTTAAAGAACTTGAACAACCAAATTCTAATAATTTTACATCACAAAGTTCTTCATCTCTTTTCTTCATTATTTTTTCTATTAAAATATTTTCAGGTTTAATATCAGTATGAACGAAATTGTTAGAATTTAAATATTGAATTGCTTTTAAAAGTTGTGATATTATATATTTAGTTTGATTTTCTGTAAATGTTTTATTTTTATTTATATAATCATCTAGACTTCCAAATTTACAAAATTCTGATATTACATAATAATTATTTTCATCAAAAAAACATTCTTCTACTTGAATAATATTTTCATGCTTTAATTTTTTTAATATTTCAATTTCTGATAAAATTTTTTTTTCATCACTGCTTTTATTAATATTACATTTTTTAATTACTTTTAAAGTTTTATATTTATTATTATTATTTTTGCTTTTTATTTTATAATTTATTGCCATTTCATTTCTATTTATTTCTTCTAAAATATCATATTTGTTTGTAATTTTAGGAATATTAAAATTATTATAATTTATATTTTCCAAATATTTTACAGATGAATTATTTTCTGAAGGAGCTTGAATAATTTCATGATTAATTTCTATTTCTTCTCTTTTATTTTCTTTTTTATTATTTTCTTTTTTATTTATAGGAATATAATTTTGATTATTATTATTTTGATTTGTTATTGTTATTTCTTCATTTTTATTTTTTTTATTTTCTATTTTATAAATGTCTTCCATTTCAGAATTATTTATAAGATCTGATGAATTGCTTTTTTGATTATTATCTGATTTATCTTCGTGATTTTCGTTTAGTTTTATTATTCCTGATGATTGAACACAACCCATAATTATTCTTTTTTTATTTTTTTTGGTAATTTTTATTTTATAATTATTAGAATGAGTTTCATTTAAAATACAATTATTTTAATATTTTATTTCAATTGATATTTATTTAAATAAATAAATTAAAATATTTAATTTCAATTAACAAATTTTGAATATTATTAACATTTATTTTCTTGATAAACTTTTTTTTTAACTATAAATCTAAAAAAAATTTGATTTAGTACAAAACAAAAGAAATATATAAATATGGATTAATATAAATTAATAATCATAGTTAGATATAATATACTATATTGAGACTTCTTATTTAAATTAAAAATATTATACTATAAAAATAAAACAAATAAATTGAAATAGAAAGTATTATATTATTTTATACCACTTAAACTACATAAAAATAATATTTTTATTTATTTACAATTATATGATAATATATAAGCAAAATATTTACGTTCAATATTTTCATATCTTTTTCATATTATAAAATAAAATTAACTATTAATAAAATAAATATATTAATTTAATATTATTTAAATAATTATTTAAAATAAATAATTTTATTCCAAAAAAGAATGGAAAAAAAAAATATGGTTAAATTTAAAATAACTTTAGCATCAGACCCAAAACTTCCATTTAAAGTGTAAATATAACAATTAATAAATAGAATTGAAGTTCCAGAAGATGCACCTTTTAATGCTGCAATTAGATTTATTGCTGAACAATTTAAAGTAACTCCTGAAACAAGTGCAATTATTACAAATAGTGGAATTGGAATAAATCCTAATCAAACATCAGGTAATATTTTCTTAAAACATGGAAGTGATCTTAAACTTATTCCAAGAGATAGAGTTGGATGTTTTTAAATATTTTTTCTTTATAAGTTAATTAATTTATTAAAAAAACGAATTTTATGGAAATCAATTAATATATTAAATAATATTTCTTTTAATTTTAATATTATAATTTTTAAAGTTTAATTCTTAATTTTAATTGATTGAAAATTGTTTAATGATTAAATATTTATTAATCTATTATTGATTTACTAAATTTAAGATAGAAAAATAAATCTTGTGTTTATTGAAATTTCAATTAAAAAAATTAAATTTATATTTTAAAAATACAATTTTCATCACCAATAAAAAATTAATAAAAAAAATGGAAGTTCAAGAAACAAGAATTCCCGAAAAAGAAGAAGAAAAAAAAAACGAACAAAAATTAGAAGAAAAGAAAATAATAAAGACAATATTTAAAGTAAACAAAAGTTTAGGAGATCCATATTTTAGGAAAACAAAAGTAGACTCATGTTCTCATATATTAGTATCAAATGGTAAAACATTAGCAGTATCATTTGGAATAAAGAACAGAAGAGGTAGAAATTTAAATCACTTTAAATCAGTACCAGGTAAATTATCAGTTAATAAATCAACATATATGCAAGATTATCACCCTTATCCAAATATGCATGCAGGAATGGGAAAAAAACCTTTAATGCCTTATAGTCCTGATTGCTTTAGAAGTAGATTACCTATTAATGGAATTGTTAATGGTGCTGCTAATAATAGAAGTTACTTACAACTTGGAGATAAAGCACTCATTTCTAATAAAGATTATAACTCTACTTATAGAATTTCTTTTAATTGGCCTAGAATTGTCCCTATTAGTAATAGTGGTATTTGTGCTGATATGGCAAAAGCTGCTCATGTTAGAATGAATTCGATTGGGTAATTTTATAATTGTTTAATAAGAGTTATTAATTTTTTTTTTATTTTTTTTTTTGTTGATTTAAATTTTAAAAGTTTTATTTTATTAATTTATTTAAATTTTTTTTAAATGAAATTAATTTCTGGTAAATTTATTGATAGTCATTTTGAAAAATGTGAAAAACAGAGGATTCAGAATTTAAATAATTTAGGAAAAATTAGAGTTAAAAAAAATGATGTTTTAAAAAAGATGAATTTTGAAAAGGGAAAATTTGCTTTTAATAAAAATATAAATAAACAATTTTTAACTACGAATATAAAAAAAACAAGAAAAAAAGAACAAAAACATTTTTTAAAAGATTTAAACATTAAATATGAAAATTTTCCTTGTTTAATAGAAGATGATTCAAATTTTAAAACAATTGAAGACTTTATTTTTAATTTAGATAAATATTATAATATAAAATATTTACAACTAAAAACAAACATTAATAATAACTTAAATGTTA
>JAEEGK010011763.1_pt1 | contig 19941 bp, 16 predicted proteins | sample 8958771 | NCBI WGS metagenome assembly JAEEGK01 (sample SAMN16246547, study PRJNA631951) | gut metagenome | biome: gut microbiome; feature: rumen; material: SC-attached | host: Bos | place: Iran: Karaj | collected 2018-10
AATGTTTAATTTAGTATTCTAAGGCAAATCAGATGAATTTTTTGATATTCTCATTCTATTTTCATATAAAATTTTTATAGAATAAAAAATATAGAAAATACTTGTTAATATTCTAAATCAATTCTATTTATTGAATAATTTTAACATTTTTATAAATAAGATTAATATAATTTAGAAATATATTTTATCATCCTTATCCCTATTTTTGAATTTCAAAGTAATTTTTATATTTTTATTATTTTCTTTTTAAAAATTAATTGTGATAAACATATAAAATTAATTTTAAATATATTAAAAATTATTATTTTAGGTTATGAGTGATAAAATCAATAAAAATTTTAAATGTTTAAAAACTTATTCAAAATATTCCTTTAAATTTACAATCTCTTCGGAAAAAGACATGATTTGCTTCTTTTTTGAAAATTTTGATATTTTTCCTTCTATTTCATATGAACTTAAAATAAATCTTTAAGAATTAGAAAAAATAAAAGGTTTTGATATTTTTCGTTTTAAGGAAGCAAATAAATTTATTAATTTAATTCAAAAATCGATTGAATTAAATAAATATGATATAATATCTTCCAAAGAAAATAATTATATTATTTTTCTATTAAAATGGGAACTTTTTGAAAATGATAATGTTGAATTAAAAATACCAGAAAAAGGAATAGATTTAAATTTAAAATCTCAAATTGAGAATTTATCAATGAGAATAGATGAAATGAGTAAAATGATCAATAGTAATGAAAATAATGTAAACAATAATGAAAAAGAAAAGAATGAAGCTGCAGAAAATTCTTTTAAAGGAACTTCTTTTTTAAATAATGACGAGAAAAAATTAATTAGTAAATGGATTCATCCAAATAAAATAATTAAATTTAATTTGCTATTTACTACAGCTAAAGATGGTGATAGTTCAGGTACTTTTCATTATTATTGTGATGGAGCTTTTCCAACTGTTACTGTTGTTCTAGACACATCAGGAAGAAGATTTGGAGGATATTCAACAATGAGTTTTGGGCAATCATCTGTAGGATCTAGCTCTTGTAGGGCTCCAGGTTCATTTATTTTTAATTTATCAAATCAAAAAAAATATAATTTAAATGATGAATTAATTAATAATGCAATTTTTAGGAATAATTCTTATGGGCCAATTTTTGGTGGAGGTAATGATTTGATTATTTACAATAGTTGCAAATCTAATTCCAATAGTTATTGTAATAAAAGTAGTTATAATACAGGAAGTGTAAATTTATTAGGTGGAAGTGGTTCAACTAATTTTCAAGTTAGTTATTATGAGGTTTATCAAGTGGAATATGAATAAATTAATTTATATTTTACTATTATTTTTGAATTTATTCCATAATTTGTAAAAGAATAAGAAATTTTTATTCATATATGTTTAACTTAAATAATCCAAAAAATCTTTAAAAAAAAATAACCAAATTAAAAAACTTTGAAAAAAATTTAAAAAAAATTTAAATCCCAATTCCCTTGAAATTTATTCCTGAACAAATTTCTTATATTTTTCAATATTTCTTTGTAAAAGAGGTTGAATAGGTCCTAAAAGTCTTTTAAAGCTATTTCTATCAAGAGAAAGAATTTTACAATTATCACTGACGACTTCAATATTAGCATATCTAGGTTCTCCTTTGACCAAAGCTCTTTCTCCAAAATAATCTCCAGGACCATATTTCTTAATTTCTTCAGGTGGTTTTCCTGGTTCTAATCTTTTAGAAGCAATACAATTTCCTTCTTCTAAAATATAAAAAACATCACCACTTTCTCCTTCTTTAATAATATAATCACCTTTATAATAAATTCCACTTTTAACAGCATCACAAATTTGAGTTAATTCATATGTATCAATAGTAGATAAAATATCTACTTTTTTTAAGAAAGTTTCATATTTTTCTCTTTTTTTCTGAGCAGCTTCTTTAACAATATTATTAAAAGTTTCTCGATCAAGAACCCATAAATCACATTTAGTTTTAGTAATAAGAGAAGCAGCTCTTGGAGCATTGTATAATAAAGCTAATTCACCAAATGATTCTCCTGGAATATATGTTTTTAAGTATTTTTCTTCTCCATCATCTGTAAAATGCTTTGTGCAATCTAAATTTCCTTCTTCTACTATATATAAACAATCTCCATTTTCTCCTTGTTTTATTACTGTTTCTCCTGCTTCATAATGTTCTTCATCCATTGCATTTATTACTATTTCTAATTCATTTGGTTCTAAATTTGAAAAAAGAAATGATGATAATATTCGGGATTTTATTTTATTTTTTTGTTCTTCTGTTTTTTCAATTATTCTTGGCTTGAAATCTTCTTTCTTATTTATTTCACCATATGCTTCTGCTGATACTGCTGCTCGCTTTTTATTTCTTTTTTTTTTTCGTTTTTTTATTTCTTCATCTACTTCTTTTTCATCTTCTGAATTACTTTCTGATGATGAATCACTTTTTTCACTTAATTCACTCTTTTCTGATATAATTTCTTTTTCTCTTTCACGATATTCTTTTACTTCTTTTCTTAAATTTTCTAATTCTTTCTTTTCTTTTATTGTTAAACCACTTGATGTGTATCCTCCTTTTTCTTTTAGATATTCTATCATGTAAATTGGCTGTTTTTTTATATAATTTTTTTAGTTATATATTTATTATTTTACTAAATTTTCAGGCTTATCTTTCACTATGTTATATACTAAACGCTCTAATATTGGTTTTATTTTATTTTCTAATTCTTTGGATTCTTCCTCTTCATTTGACATTTTTTTTTAAATTTTTTTTTTTTATATTTTAAATTATTTTTTAATTTATATTTTAAAAAATAAATATTTTATTAGTTTATTTTCTATATATTAAATAAAAAAAATTAATTAACCTTTATTTATTATCATCAGAAATTCTAGGAGCTAAATAAAATTTAAGAACTCCTAATTGGGCTAACTTATATTCAACCATTAAAGGAAATTCAACAGATAAATAAAGTGAAACAAGAGGAGAAAGAGAAGAAGCTTTAGTAAACATATTTAAATATCTTAAAGCAAAAGCTAAATTAACAGTTTCATCAACTTGAATAATACATTGTTCATCAGTATTACTAGAATCATTTTCTTCAATTTTAATACTTCCACCTACATTTTCACTATTAACAGAAAATTTAATTGAATTTTTCGAAGTTTCAATATTAACTGTTTCATTAAGAGAATATAATTCTCTACAAATTCGAGTAAATTCACTTGAAGAAAAAGTAATCATTGATGAATATTGTGTATCTGGAATACCTAAATGTTCACTATCAATAGTAATTAAACTTAATTTAAATTCACTTTCTTTTTTTAATTCTATAAAATTATAAATTAAACTTACTTAAATTTTCAAATTTAATATTTAAAGCACTTGGTTCATCTTCAGCACTTAAAGTTATAGTATCATCATTACCTCCACATTTCATAATTTTACTTAAATTTTGAACTGAAATTCCAAGTGTCATTTGCTTATCACATCTATATTCTTCAAATCCTTCTGATGATAAATTTAATGTTACTAAAGCTACATGTGATGAATCCATTGCTTGTAATGATATTCCTGTTGCTGTTATTTCAAGATTTATATCTGTCACTAAATCTTTTATACTTTCTATTAATTTTTTTAAAAGGATTCCTTCTGTTAATTTTGCTTGGAACATTTTTATTTTTTTTATTTAAATATTATTATTTATTTATGGGTAAATAAATTTTAAATTGGCGGGAGATTTTTTAATGTTATTTTATTATTTTGTTTTTATTTTTTTTGAATAGAGGTTTTGAATTAGATAATTTAAAAGGAGTTTTTGGAGTTTTTATATTGAAATAATTATTTCTTAGTTTTTGAATTTTTTTGAAGAGATAATTCTTTTTTTAAATGATTTATTGTTTAAATATTAGATGAAAATATTGATTGTATAATTTACTTTATTTGATTTCAGCTCAGTTAAATATAAATTTTTGAAGAAATGTAAATATCATAAAAATAATTCATTGTTTAAAACAATAATTAAAATTAATAATTAACAGCTAAGTAAAAAGTTATAAATGAATAATTTTTAATTTAAAATAATAAAGCATTCTTATATATCATTTAATCAATTTAAAAAATATATAAATAAATATTTTTGTATTCTCTTTCTTATAAAATTCTTTTGATTATGATTATTATGTTTTATCTTATTCATTAATTAAAAAAAAGCATTTTTGTACCAAAAAAGAATTCATATTTAAGTTATTATTACAGTTATTAATATTAAAAAAAACTTAAAAATCATTCAATTATTTATATAATATTATATAAAACACAGAAAGAGATGATAATTCAAAGTCTAAATTTTATTATTTGTTGATTTAAATTCTGTCTCATGATTATAATATTTATCTGAAAGAAATTATTTCAAAAAATAATTATTTGAATTCAAATCAAATGACTTTAAACATAATTATTATTTTTCAAAAATAAAATTATTTTTTAATATACAAATACAAGAAAAATTATTTAATATTATTATAAATAAAAATATTAAAGGTTTTATTTGATTCCCCTTAAATTTGAATTATTATTTTTGATTTAAAACAAATCCTCTAAACAATTTTATTTGAGCATTTCGGTTAAAAGCTAACATTACTTTTGATTGTTCTTTTAAAAATTTAATATATATACATTTTATTTCTTAAAGATTAATAAAACATTAACTCAAATATAATTTATAATATTTTATTATATGGAAAATGAATTAAATTTAATATGTGAATTTTGTGATAATTGATTTTTACCAAAAAAAATAAAAGCATTAGAAAAAGGATTAATTCAGGATTTAAAAGCAAAAGGTTATAATGCAAAATTAACAATTGAAAGTTCAAATTCTCCTGCTAAACCATATTATTTATACCTTAATATGGGTGGAACAAAAAAAATAATTTTAAGTAATAATGCTAATCAACATAGAAAAGAAGGAGCAATCATTGATTATTGTGTTACTGATGCTAACAGAAAAAAGGTAGTTCAAAAAATTATTGACATTGTTAAAAAATAAATTAAGTCTTTTTTTTTATTGAATTTGCTTTTTTATTATTTTTGTGATTATATAAAAGAAAAAAATATCTTTTAAATCCTTTTATATATGAATTCAATAATAATTAAGCAATTATTATAATTTATTAAAACTATTAGATTCAAGAATAAATTATTATAATATTTATATAAAAAGTAAATTTAAGTTTTTTTGTTCTTTTCCTTCTTTTTAATATAGTTTAATACTTATTATTTAGTTGTTACTTTGCTTCTTTTTTTTACTTTTTTTAACTTATTTATATATTATATGTCTTTTCTCTTTATTCTTCTTTTTCGTTAAATTTAATTACTAATGTTACCTTTGGAGAAAATAATTTTAAAATACAATAAATCAATTTCCTAATATATTTTCAAAAAACAGTAAAAAAATAAAAACATGAATTGACCATTATTTTTCTCATTTATAGTTTTATATCATAATATGATATTTTAAAAATATTTTCATTCAGAAAATCTAATATAAAAAGGATTTTTTCAATAATAAGAATAATAAAAAAGAAAAAGAGGTGCATATTATTTTTATAATTTAAACTTCATCAATTTGATGTTATTAATTCAAATAGAATTAATATTGAAGACTATTTTGAGAATTTAGGTGAAATTAATTAATTAAAAATTTAAAATTAATATCTTTAAACATTATTATTTTATTATTATTTATGAAATAAATCTAATTAGAGGTAAACTCTTTAAATTTTATAAATTTATTATTATTATTATTATTATTATCTTTTTAATTATCTAAAGATGAAAAAAAAAGTGCTAAATAAGCCTCAATTGAAAACTATTAACTTAACATTTTTGAATGATTTAATTTTAGGATTACAAGACACAAAGTTTATATCTAATCAAAATGATAATAATAATGATAATAAAAATTCTTTAGAAAATAAGAAATTTATTAATAGAATAAACAATATTTTTCTTTCAAAATCAAATTGCCCAAAATTTAATTATCATCCTTTAATAAATTATTCAATTGGTAAATATGGAGATTATACTTTATATTTTAATACTATATTTGTAGAAATATCTTACTATAAAAGAGGAAAATTAGAAAGAATTGAAAAAACATTTTTTCATCCTAATTCTCGCTCTTTTGCTGTAAATTTTCAAAAATTAACATTTATTTTCTATATATATTACAATAAAGTTAAGATTTATTTAAACTTTAAAGATTATTTAATTATTTATGGAATATCAGATTTGAAAAAAATTAGGAAAAATTGTATTGATTTAAATTCAAAAATTGAACAATTTTCAGATTATGAATATTCTGATAATTTTAAATTAAATCCTTTTCATAATTCAAAAGATAAACTTTTAGGTTTTAGTTGTAAAAAAAATGAAGATATAATTGAAGTGAAATATGGTTATAAACCAATTTATTTAGATGGATTTTATGAATGTCAAAATCAGATTTCTCTTCCATTCAAAGAAAAAAATGATATAATTCTTCAAAAAAATAGTTTAATATTATTTGAAATAATAAATGATACAAGTGTTGAACAAATGAAAAATGCGATAATGGAAAAAATAAAAATTCTTCATATATTAGAAATTTCTAAAAATAATATCTATTATTTTGGTATTTTATCAAAAAAAAATATAGAATCTAATAATAATTCAAAAGAATCTTTAAATAATATAATAAAAGATAAGAATTTTAAAGTTTATATATTTGAATGTGATAATTATTTTTTAGGTCAAAAAATATCAGAATTAAATGAAATAAATGGTGATCATTATATTAAAACAAAATTAGAAAAAAGAAAACAAACTTTTGATTATAATAATAAAACTATAAATTTTGAAGATAAAAAAATTAATATTTTTGAACAATCATTTTCTACTTCTCAAATTGTTTGTGATTCTAATTTATCCTTTAATACAACACCTACTCAATTACAAAATCAAATGAATAAATTTCAAAAAAAAGAAGAAAAGAAAATCAATTTAAACAAAACTTTAGAAAGACAAAATTATTATTTTTCTTTATTTGATGATGATTTTTTATATTATCAAATGATTATACATTAAATTTTTATTAGCTAAAGTTATTATTGTAAATAAATTATTTATTCTCATTATTTATTTATATATCTTTTTAATTTTTAGTGAGTTTAAAAATTTTTTTTTATTTTTTATATAAATTGTTTATTATTAAATGAATAAATTATGTTTCTGAAAATTAAATTTAAATTATTTAAAAATAATTGAAATATATTAAAATTTATTTATTCCTATAAAAAAATAACATATAAAATAATTAACTACTTAATGACAAACTAATATTTTATTCGAAATATTTACATTTTTAAAACATTCTTGAATCTAATTTTAATTTAAATCTCTAAGCAACTATTATCTAAAGTTTACTTTAAATTAATTCTATTCTTTCCTCTAACATACCTTTTAATTTAATCAATATAATATTATATATATCAACTAATTTATTAATATTTAAATAAGTGATTGTCCTAATACCCTCAATTTGAGAGAAATCAAATTAGTAAAAAGAGTAAACAAGGAGGATTTTCTTCATTAATACTTCCATAAATATTCATTTCAATTCATAAAATTATTATAATTATTTTCAATAAAAAGTACTGAAAATTAATTCAGAAATTAAAACATTTACATTGATTAAGGGTTAGAGCATATTTTAAAAATTTAATAGTAAAAATAGGTGATTTAGGTTTAAATAAAAAATATTCAAAGTTAAAAAGAAAATATACATCAGGTGATAGAATTTTATATTATAGAGCTCCTTATGAAGAAGATATTTGTTTGATACTTTGCTCTTCTTTATTTACTTGTTTATATTTTAAGAATTTTTGTAAAAGATAATAAATTATTAGATCATAATTATGATATTTTCTTTCTAATAAACTTATAAAAAAGGCTTAATTTCTTAATTTACAGTTACTTTTTTTTTCATTTATTTGAAAACAATTAAAAATAGAGGAATTTTATATATTTGAATATTTTTTTCAATATATTTTACAATTTTTTGATATAATATATGTTTTAGTAAAACATAAAATTTTTCATTTCAAATGATTATCTCCATAAAATTTATTATTAATAAAATTAAATTATAACTTCAAAAAAAAAATGAATCTCATAGGTGAAGGAAAATACGAAGGAGAAATGAAAGAAGGATGGTTTCACGGAAAAGGTAAATTTACCTTTGAAAATGGAGTAATATACGATGGAGAGTTTGAAAAAGGGCGTTTCCATGGAAAGGGAGTATTAATATATCCAAATGGAGGTAAATATTCAGGTGAATGGGAAAGAGGAAAGCTTTTACATGGCAGTTATCAATTTGCAGATGGATTAGATTTTGAAGAACCAAATAAATGGGACTTTTGTACTTATAAAGATAGGAGATTTTATCATGAGAGAATTAATGGAATTGAAAAACCAGATATTGATAAATATGCTGAAAAATTATTTAGAGAAATTCCTGAAGGATGTTATGATACTGGTGATGGTTATTATGTTCCTGAAAAAGGTACTATTTTCACTTATGATAATAAATATTTAAGGGAACCTAATGAAGAAGAAGAAGAGTGGATTAAATTAAAATGCAGATATAATCCTAAAAAAGATGAAATTACTGAAGAAAATCAAGATCAAATTGAACAAGGAGATGAAGTTATTAGTAATATTTTGAGGGAATATGAATTTACTAAATATATTAAAAATAAATAAGGATCATATGGTTTTTTTTAAGGATTTTTTTATTTTTTATAAATGGGAATTTTTTCACTTTTTGTTTTTTGAATTGTCTAATAGTATTAATTCTAATTCTTTTTTGATTTTTTTCATTTATTTTTACTAATGAATCATATATTCCTTAATTATTATTAGTCAGATTATTTAATTCTTATAAAATAATTAAAAAATAATAAATATGATTAATCATAATAAGACAGAAGAACAAGTTTTTCCTTTAAATCATAAAAAGAATTTAAATACTCTATCAAAAAAAAAAAATAATTCAGCTGTTTCATTAATTCAAAGAGTCTATCATCCTCTTGATGATAGAAATTTTTTTATTCAAAAAGATAATGAATTATTAACATCAAAAATTAAAAAAATTGCTGTTCGTCAAAATCAACTATTAAAACCTAATTTAGGAGTAGAAGCATATAAAAAAGAAAAACAAAAAAGTTTAAAAAGTCTTCGTTATTTATATAAAAAAGCATTGGATGAATCTAATAATTTTTTTAAAAATAAATTAACTAAATCAAAAAGCTTTATTAATAATAAAAAAATTAAAGAAGATTATCTATTTACAAGAAAAGTATATAAAAATTTAAGAAAAATTTACCCAAATAATTGTCTTGATGTTAATTTAAGTAATGTAATTCATGTTAATAAAAACCAAAAATATATTTCTATTGAAGAATTAATGAATAATTCAAAAAAATTTTTTAGAAATAAATCAAAACTTCCTTTAATTAAAGTTTTGCCTTAATATATATAAAAAATATATTTTTTTTATGATTAATAATTTAAATAAAATAAATTAAATTAACCCACACAAAATAAACAATTGTTAGATTCTGTTCTTATAAGAATATTTCAAGATTTAGACTAAATTAAATTCAAATAATATGAAGAATTAAAAATAAAAAATATTATTTAATGAAAAAATAAAAGGTATATTAAATGAAAATTAAAGAAAAATATAAAAAAATAAATTTCAAAATTAGAAACAGAATTATTAAGAAACTAAATCAATTGAATTAAAAAAAAGAAAAATGGTAAAGAGATTATTATTAAATCTTGAATGAATAAAAACAAAAATTCAAACATGAAAAAAATCATATATAGTAGAATATTATTTTTATTGGCTCAAAAAAATATTATTTAAATAATATAAGAAAATTTAATTTAAAACTTTATTTGAAAAAATAGAAATTTTATCCTTATTTTAATTCTTATTCTAATATTAATTGCCATAAATTTTTATTTTTAAATTCCTTTCTTTTCTCTTAATCTTTTAATATAAGCTTCTAAATATTGTCTATTCATTTCAATTTCTTCAGGAGTCATATCTTCATTTTTCATTTCTTTTTCTCTTTTTTCTCTAATTTGTTGTAATAATTTTTCTAAATTTCTCTTATTCATTCTTTCAATTTTTTGTTCAATTATTTTTTGATCTTCTCTAAACTTTTCATCATCAATTCTAAATATTCTACTTTGCTCATGATTAATTTGTTCTTCGAATTCTTCTTGTTTTTTTCTTTCAGCAATTTGCATTTCTAAAAATTTAGCTAATTCTTCTTTTTTTCTCTCTCTTTCTTGTTCTTCTTTAATTAATTTTTCTCTTTCTCTTCTATTTAATTCAATATTATATTCAATAATTTTTTTATCTTCTTCTTCTTGTTCTCTTTTCATTTTATCTAAAGCTTCTTTTGCAGTTCCACTCATAAAATTAGCTGCATTTCTTTCTATTCTTTTATAATATAATTGTCTTTCTTGTTCTTTTTTTTTATCAACCATCATTTGTTCTTGAGCTAACTTTCTATCTAATTCTTTTTCTTCTTTTTCTTTTTGAATTGCTAATTTTCTTCTTAAAGCATTATCTTTTAAAATTTCTTGAAAAGCTAAATCTTTCAATCTTTCATTTTCTAATTCTTTTTTTCTTAATTCTTCTTGTTCTTTTTCATATTGTTCTTTTAATCTTCTTTCATATCTTCTTGTTTTTAATTCTTCAATTCTTTCTAATATTCTTTTATCTTCAATTTGAGCTTTTCGACTTTCTCTTAATTTTTCTTTTTGTTTTTCTAAAGCAATTTCTTTTTGTCTATCAATTTCTCTCATTTTTGCAGCATGTTCTTGTAATATTTTTTTATATTCAGCATCTTTTAATTCTTCTTCATATATTTTTCTATATTTTTCTTTCATTTGATTTTGTAATTCTTCTTTTAATCTTCTTTTAGTATCTTCTTCTCTTATTTTTTCTTCTTCTAATTCTAAATCATACATTAATTTCTTATATTTATTTATTGCATTCCATTCATTTCCATATTGTGAAAAATCTATCTTTTCAACTTTTGGATTTGCTGCTGCTTCTTCTGCTTCTAAATCTGCTAATTCTTCTTCAGGATCTAAATATACTTTTTTTCCTTTTTTCAAATTCTCATTTTCTAAATTTAACATATTTTGAGCATCATTTTGAAATGTAGTTGGATTCAAAGTATTTAAAGTATTCATTGTATTTTGATAATTTGGATTTGTTACATTTGGATTAGTTAAATTTTGTCTTCCAATATTTTCATTTTGAGTATTTAAATCATTTTGAAGATTTGATAATTGGTTTTTTTCAATTAATAATTTTCTTATTTTAGCATCTAATCTTTGAATATCAGCTTCAGTTAATTTTTGTCCATTCAAAAATTTTTCAACTTCACCTTCTAAAATTTCTTCGGGATGTTCAATTCCATATTTTCTGCAAAATTTTGTTATAAGTAATCCTTTTAATCTTTCTCTTTTTTGAATATTTAATAATCTTTCTCTTGGGTTTATTATACTTTCACCAGTTCCTTTTAATTTTGCAGAATTACGCTCACGCATTGCTGCTTTTGTTGTACGATAGGAGTTATAGAACATTTTTTTTATAAGTTATATTTTATTTTATTAAATCTATTATATTTTTTATTTTATTTTTTTTTCTTGTTTTATTTAATTTTTTGTAAAAGTTAAATTTAAACATCATTTATTTTAATGAAATCTAATGTTAATATTTTGGGGATTTTTAAAATTTTTTATTTATTTAAATTTAAATAATATCTGATTCTACTTTTTTTACATCAAATTGTTCATATTGTTTTTCTGAATTTTGACTTTGTTTCAAATTATTTGAATTTTGAGAAAATTTAACTCCTGGGATTTCTTTGAAATTATTTCCACTATGAGAAGGGGTCTCTAGATTATTATTATAAATTCTTTGACCAGAACTTTTTAAATTACTATTATTAGTTATTGGAAAATCATCTTCAACATTACTCTTCTTATTTTTTATTACTTTTTTTTGATTATTATTATTATTATTTTTTTTACTAAGAGATGATTTTGATGATATTTCTGCAGGATAGTCTTCTGATGAATCTTTTTCATTAGTAATATTATTATTTGGGAATCTATTATTATTATTTGGGAATCCATTATTATTATTATTATTTGGGAATCCATCATTATTATTATTATCTAGGAATCTATTATTATCATTTAGGAATCCATTATTATTATTATTATTTGGGAATCTATTATTATCATTTAGGAATTCATCATTATTATTATTATCTTGGAATCTATTATTATCATTTAGGAATTCATCATTATTATTATTATCTTGGAATCTATTATTATTATTTGGGAATGAATCATTATTATTATTATCTTGGAATATATTATTATTATTTGGGAATGAATCATTATTATTATTATCTTGGAATATATTATTATTATTATCATTTCCATATGGAGTTTTATAGGATATATTATTATTTGTCTTTTTTGGAGTTGATATTTTTTGAGAATTATTTATTTGACTTATATTAGATATATCTTCTTCTTTTTTGGGATCTGATGCTTTTACTTCTTCTTTTTCTTCTTTTTCATAATATTTTAATTCATGATTCTTTGAAGATGATGAATTAGAATCGTTTTTAGAAATCTTATCAACTCCAAAAGCATTATAACTAGAAAAAATGTCACTTTCATTGAAACTTTTAAATTTATCAAGTGGATCATTTCCATTCATAACACTAAATATATTTTGAGCAATTTCACTTTTATTTTCTTTAACTTCATTAAATTTTATTTTATCATTATAAATAATGTGTTTTTTATATAATTGGTCAATAGAATATTTAGTTATTTGAATATCCATTTTTTCTTTTGAATAAACTTTAGAAACTATTTCTTCTACTTCCTCATTATTTAATTTATCAGCATATAAAAACATTAAATTTTTTTCATTTTCATCCCAACCACCAAAAAATTCATTTTTAAATTTTGGTGTTTTTTTCTTTTTAACATATGATCTATATTTATTTTGAATTTTTTTAACCTTTTCTTCTTTCTTTTGTTTATAATAATTTCTAAAATTATTTTGAATTTTTTTTGCATTTGATTCTTTTCTTTTTAATTCTATTTTTTCTAATCTTTTCCTTTCTTTATAACTTCTAAAATTATTTTGAATTTTCTTTGCATTTGATTCTTTTCTTTTTGATTCTATTTTTTCTAATCTTTTCCTTTCTTTATAACTTCTAAAATTATTTTGAATTTTTTTTGCATTTGCTAATTCTGTTTTTTCTTTTATCTTTTTTAATCTTATTCTTTCTTTATGATTTCTATAATGTTTTTGAATTTTTTTTGCATTTGCTAATTGTGTTTTTTCTTTTATCTTGTTTAATCTTATTCTTTCTTTATGATTTCTATAATTTTTTTGTATTTTTTTAGTTTGCGATTCTTTTGTTTTAAATTCTATTTTATTTAATCTTTCTATTTCTCTTTTATACTTTCTATAATTTCTTTGAATTTTTTTAGCATTTGCATTTTTTGTTCTATTTGCAATTTCTTCTTTTCTTTTTTTTTCTTTTTCTTTTTGTTTTTTTTTAAATTCTTCTTCTCCACTTAATCTCATATTATAATCTTCTTTATTTTCTTCATTCTTTATACTTTTATTTTTTTCATTTTTATCTTTTGGAAAAATTCTTAAGAAAAAAGAAGGATCAACACAATCATCATTTTCAAAAAAAGGTTCATATGATTCAAATATTTTTTCAATTACTTCTTTTTTATTATTATAATCATTCATATCAATCATTGGTTCTTCTTTATTTACTTTATGAAATGAATCTTTTTTTTTTAATTTTTCAATGTCTTTCATATAAGTTTTTAACATATAATTTAAGCTTTTAGGAGCCTCTGATGTTTTATATTTATTTTGTGTTAAATTTTTATCTTTAATATTATTTCTTTTAGTTTTTGTTGAATTTGAATTCAAGCCTTTCTTTGATATTGGATTTGAACCATAAATATTTAATTTATCATCACATTTATATTTCGAAAATGTTTTTAATTTTGTTGTTCTCATTTTTTTTTTATTTTTTTTAATTTCAATTTTATTAATATTATACTATTATTCAGTTATAATTAAAAATATTTATTTTTATAAAGTATTTTATTGATTGTTTTGTTAAAATTATTTACAAATTATAATATAATGATTATTAAGTAAAAACTACTTTATTTATCCTTATCATCTTTTATGATATAAATAATTTAATTTTAAATAAAAATTTTTAATAATGAGTGTTTAGTCAATCACTACATTACATCATTAAAAAAAAAATTAAATAAACTTCTTTAGAATCACATCAATGGTTAATTCTTCATTGTCATCACTTAAAAGTTAAGGAATATATTTCATATAAGAATAAAAGATCTTTTTAAAATAAATTTAAAGAAAATTATTTTAAATTTAACATCTTTTTCATTTATTCTTTTAATGTATATTTCAAAGAGAATAATTATCAAAATTAAATATATAACTATTTTTTTGGTTTCAAATATTCTTTTAATTGCTCATTATTTTTTAAATAACTATATCTAATCTTTTTTTTAAAAACCAAATTTGATAAAAACTTTTTTTTGACATATAAAAAAAAATATACACTTTTAACTTCTATTATATTATTCTTTTTACTTTTAAAAAGTGAAAAAATAATTTTAATGGATATTATTTACAGAGTTAAAGTTATTCTACTCTAATTTGATTTCTTCTTTCATTTTTTGACTGATTTTCAATTTTTAAAAAATAAATAAATTGGAATATTAATTATTATTAATAGCAATATAAAATATTTAAATTATTATCTTATATAATGGAAAATTCTTTACTTGGGAAAAAGAGAACTCAAAGAGATGATGATTCAGATAATGTAAATAGATTTATAATTTTATTAATAGGAATATATTGAAATGTCAAAGAGTAAAGAAGAAATTGAAAAAATGCAAAAAAAGGAAGAAAAAAAAAATGAAGAAATTCAAAAATTAAATAACAAAAATATTAATATATTTAAAAAATTAGTAACTCAAAAAATTACTGTTGAATCTGAAGATGAAGATGATGAAAAAAAAGATAAGATTAATTGTGGAAAAATAAATCAAAATAAATTAATTTCAAACAATGAAAATAGTAAAATAGAAAATAAAAAAGAAAATAATGAAGAAAACAAAGAAAAAAAGACAGAATCATTATTTAGTCATTTAACATCATATACTCAGAGTATATTTGATATAAAAACAAATAATAATAATCCTTCAACTTTAATTGGAAATATAAATAATAATACTTCATCATCTATTTTTGGAAATATAAATAATAATAATTCAACATCTATATTTGGAAATTCTAAAAGTTTATTTGGATATTTAAATAATAGTAATTCAACTTCTATATTTGTAAATTCACATTTATTTAATTCAAAAGATAAAACTAACAAAAAAGAAGAAAATAAAGAAAGTTTATTTAATAATGTATTCAAAGAAGGTGATTCATTTAAATTTACAGGAAAATTATTTTCAAACACAGAAAAACCTCAATTAACATTTTCAGATTTTAAAAGCAAAAATTCATTTTTCAATGAAAGAAATAATAAAAAAGAAGAAAATGAAAAAGAAAAAAATGAAAATGTATTATTTAATGAAGTAGAAGATGATAAGCCAAAAAAAGAAAAACCAAAACCTTTAGTTTCACAAGATTTTTCAAATTATGAGAAAAAATATAATAGTTATATAGAAAATTTTTATGTTTTTTCAAGAATAACAAAAAAATATGTTTCAAAAGGAAATGGTTTTTTATCTGTAGAAATATCAAAAAATAAAAATAAAAAAAGAGGTGTTATTGTTTTTAGAAATCAAGGAGGAATTAAAATTATTGAAGGATTTATTACATCTAATATTAGTAAAATTGAAAGAGAAGAAAAACATTATAAAACAATTGCTACAATATGGTATATTTATTTTAATGAATTAGGAAATACTGAATTAGGAGCTGCTAAAATTCCTTTTAGAAATAATGATGAATTTAAAAAATTTAAAAATTCCTTTGAAGAATGTATAGAATATATTAAAAAAATAAATTTAATATAATAATTAAAAAATATTATTTTATAATTTTTTATATTTATTTAATTTTTTTTGTTGCATTCATTTTATATGTTACTTTATTATTATTTGGTGAAACTTTAAATATTCCTTTTGTATTTCTTTTACATATTTCACTATGAATTATTTCGTTTTTTAATTTATTAGGTTGACTATATCTATCAATTTTATCAAGGAAAGATTCTTCATTTTCATTTATTGAAATTTTAATATTATCTTTTCTAAAATATGAATTTTTTGGACTTCTGCTCTTATAATTTACTAATTTTTCTGTATTTTTTTCCATCCTATCTTGTTTATATAAATCTCTTATGTCAAGAATTATATTTACTAAAGGTTTCTTTTTTGGATTTTGATTATGTTTTTTTTTTGATATACTTCTTGATTTTTTATTTGATTTTGGTATTTGAATTATTCCTTCTCTTGAATTTGAAGTATAATTTATACTTTCAATTGAATTTTCTGTTTTAATGTTTAAGTTATTTTCATTAAAATTTGGATTTTTAAATGAAGGATTTAAATTCATTAATTGATTACTTGAATTAATATTATTGTTACCATTAATAATATAATTATTTTTATCAATTGTTGAATTATGACTATTCCTTATTGAATTAATACTGTTTTTAATTGAATTTTGATAAGGATTACTTTTTTTTGTTCTTAATGAATTCATATTATTTTGCCCTCTTAATGTTTCACTTTTTTCAGAATTAATACTTTGGTTTTTTATACTTAATGTTAATTTTTCAAAAATTCCATTATTATTATCATTTGATATATCATTATTTGGTTTTTCAATATAATTTTCTTTTTCTCCTGAAATAAATAGTTTCATTGTATTTACAATATTCTTTGTAAATTGATTATATCTTTCTCCCTGATTTTCTATTATATCATAATTAAATATAGTTTCATATAATGTTATATTTCCTTTATCTTTTAAATATTTATTTGTTCTTTTAGTATATATTAAATTCATTAATGATGTTATATTATTAATGGCTTTATCCTTATCTTCAAAATTTTCTCTGAAATAACTTCTTTTAATATTGTTTTTTACATTTTTATGAATTAATCTTTGAAATTTTTCGATTTCATTTGGATTTTCTATTATATTTATTGTTTTTTTAATGTCATCATTTAATTCTGTATTTAAGGGAATTTCATATGTTTTTTTATCGTTTTTTCCTCCCATAAAATTTAATTAAAATTTAAAATTTTATTTCTTTATCTTAAATAAAAATAAAATAATAAGCATAAAATTAAGTATTTACATAAATAGAATTTTCTAAATAAAAATTAAAATTTAAAATGTATGTAAAGTTTCTTATATATGAATATTTATATACTATGAACTTTATATTTATCTCCTTTAATATTAAAGAATTAAAATAAGTCAATTTATACTATTTAATTCTTTAAAATAAAATTTTTATATTCTTCAGAACATTCAATAATAACAGTTTTTATCATAAGTACTATTAACCTACTAATAGGAGATTTTTTAAAACAAATTTTTGTTCTTCAATAATATTGTTTTTATTGTAGACTTAAATTAAATTATTTAATTTTTTTAAATTTTCTTTTTCCACCAACAGGCAAAAAAATTTTGATTTTTTCATGAAATAATTTGTTTTCATTATAAAATAAATCAACAACAAAATATTTAAAAATAGATAAGATTCAATAATAAAATAGAATTAAAATAATTCTTATTTTTCTTTATTTTTAAATTCTTGGTTCTTAATAATTGTTTCAAATAAAAAAACATATTTAATTATATCTCTCATGGTTGATTAAAATTAATATTAAACAATTAAGAAGGATTTTATATAAAATTAGACATTTAAATTTTTGTTAATTAATTTATAAAAAAATAAATATATGTAAATTTGAAAATCAATAAATTAAAAATAATAAAATTATTAGTATTCTTTTTCTTCATCTTGTTCTTCGATTATTTCATTAACTTCTAATTCACCTCTAATACTTATTTCAAGTTTAGTTTGAGAATCTAAATTAAAAAAATGACAAATAAGAATTTCATTATAAACTAAGACACCAAAAATTATAAATATAAAACCAATAAAATTTACTATAATTAATAAAAGTTTATGGAATTCAAAAATAACATCATTAATCCACATAATTAAAATTTCAATAGAATCACTTAAACTCCTATGAGAAGGTGAATAATAAAAATTTGTTAACATTAAAGTAATATTAGCTCCAAAACTTAAAAGTACAAATGATATAAATAAAAAAAAATTAATTAAATCACTGTGTATAAATTCTTTTAAACAAGGGTAAAATGAATCTTCTAATGCTTTTTTATTGAAAATGAGAAAAAATAAAAAAATAAAAAAAACAAAACATAATCCGAAACATCCTTCATAAAATACTTCATGAAATGGAGTAATATATTCATAATGCATTAAATATTTTTCAAGAACTTCTTGGAGAGCTGCAAGAAAACTAAAAAGAAATAGGATAAGAAAAAATTTAATATTACTTTTTTCAATATTTAAAACATTTTGGCTTAAAATAATAAAAATAATCCCAATTATAACTAAAGTTACACTAATATAATGATGTTTTTTAAATGGATGTTTAATAATATATTTAGATAATATACCTACAAAAAGTATTTGAGAAATAGTTAAAAACTGAGTGTCTATTGTTATATCAGTTAAAATTACATATTTATATGTCATTGATGAAGTATCTAAAATGACAATCAATAATAATATTAAGAATTTAATCAAAATATTTTTTTTAAATTTCCTTTGAATTGGAACCATTGAATTTTCTTTAAAAATTGTTTTCTTTTTATTTTCAATTTCAACATATTCTTTTACCCATTTGTTCTCATTTTTTCTTATATAAACAATTAATGCTAAAATAAAGTTTAAAGACTCACCCAAATATATTAATGGTATAAAAATTAATGAAATGTTTACATTTTTATATTTTTCTTTGAAATAATCCATAACTATGCTTCTTAAAATGAAACATATAGGAGTAATAAAAGGAAAAATAATAGTTATAGATGTTATTCTAAAAGAAAATAATTTTTTCATTTAAAAAAATAATAAAAAATATAAATTAGACCATTAAATACTTTTATGATTTATTATATATACAAATCAAAAACATTATTTATTAAAATCAATCTTTTTAATTTTTAAATTAGGATTATTTGCAAAATATTATAATTGTGAATTTGTGTTTGATAATATTTTAAGTAAGAGTAATTGATTATTAGAATCTATTGGAGTATGATTATATTTACTATAATTCCTATATCATATTTTATATTTAATAAATAATATTTTGTTTTTTTAATTTTTTCCTCAAAAAATTTTATGTTTCATTTAATTTTATATAATTCTTTAGAATTATAGTTCTTTAATTTATTTTAAATAAATAAAAATATATTTTAATAATATTATTTTTCCAAAATTTAATTCCTCTACTGAATTTAAGTTATGTTATCAGTTAATTTGTTTAAATATATATTATTTCTTCTTTTTTTGTTTGTATTTTTTTCCTTTATTTATATTTTAGGTAATTTTTTTTATTTTTGTGATTCTTTTTCTTTTTTTTTTCTTCTTTTTTTTTTAATTTTTTTTTAATT
>JAEEGK010011766.1_pt1 | contig 19937 bp, 17 predicted proteins | sample 8958771 | NCBI WGS metagenome assembly JAEEGK01 (sample SAMN16246547, study PRJNA631951) | gut metagenome | biome: gut microbiome; feature: rumen; material: SC-attached | host: Bos | place: Iran: Karaj | collected 2018-10
TATAAATAAATTTTTTTGAATTCTTAAAGAAAGAAATTTATAATTTTTTAAATAAGTCATGATATTGTTTCAAATTTTTTAAAATTCTTTGAAAGAGCATATATTTGAGAAATATTTGCATGTTTTTATTGAATATTTATAAATTTCCTAATATCTTCCCTTTTTATTTAAATTCAAATTCTAATTATTAAATTACCTAAGTTTCAATATTTTTGTAAATCAAATTGAAATATCAATTCAATTCAATAATACTGAATATAAACTTTAAAAAGAATAAAATTGATAATATTTTAACACAAACCGTATTAAATAAAAAATGAATCAATTAAAAAGCATTAGATTTTTATTAAATAAGATTGTTTGAAATATGTTAGAAATTATTTATCTGTAAATTCTTTAAAAATTAACAATCGATCATATTTAGATTGAATATTTTTTTTAATTAATGAACTTATAATGCATTCTAATAAATTAAAAATATTTAAATGGAGAAAATAGAAATATCTGACCAAATGAAATTTATTGAAAAATTAAATAATTTTAAAATAGTAAATTTAAATAATGATACAATTATGATTTCAGATTTTGATTATACTCTTTCAGAAAGATATTATAATGGGAAAGAAATGTTTTCAACATATTGTTTCATTGATCAATCTGATTTTGTAAATCAAAAAAATAGTAATTTTATATCTGAAAGTCAAAAATTAAAATTAGAATATCTTCCTATTGAAACGAATATTCAATTGGATTTTGAATATAGAAAAAAGAAAATTAAAGAATGGTTTATTAAAGCACTTGATTTATATGTTAATCTAAAATTTTCTAAAGAAGAATTAAATATTATGATTCAAGGAGAAGCTCAAAAAAATAATTTTATTTTCAGAAAAGGATTAAAAGAGTTATTTCAAAAATTAATAAATTATGATATTCCAATTATTATTATTTCAGGTGGATTAGAAAAGCCTATTGATATTATGTTAGAAAGTGTTATTGATAATTATCATCAATTAAAAGAAAAAAATAAAATTATTCTTTTAGCTAATTCTTTTTTATTTGATGAGAATGGAATTGTAAATGGATATTCAAAACCAGTTATATATACTTTTAATAAAGAAGATATAATTAAAGAAGAAATTCAAAAAAAATATCCTAATGTTAATAAAGTATTTATTATGGGAGATCATTTAAATGATTATGATTCAATAAAAGGACTTAATTTAAAAAGAAATAATATTATTGGAATTGGATTTATAAATTTATTAGAGAATGAGATAAAAGAGAAAGAATTTCAATTAATTAAAAATTTTAAAGAAATTTATGATATTACTATAATAAATGGTTCTTTTTTATACTTAATTCAATTATTAGACTTAATATATAAAAAATATAAGTGAAATGAAATCTAAAAATTAAAAATATAAAATATTATAATAATAAAAAATCAAAAGATAATTATAGTTATTGAGAGTATATCAAATTAAATAGAATCAATAAAAGCATCTTACACCTAAATATCAAACCATATTATTTCAAATTAAAAAAGTTTTCTTATTTCATATTTTAATTTTTTGATAAAAATCAATTATAAAATAAGATAGTCAATCATAAATACATATTTTTTTCAGTGTTTTAAAAAATTAATATAAAGGGATTATTGAATATTACTCATGGGAAAAAATTATTGAATAATTACTTTTTAAATTTAGGTATTTATTTGTATTATATAGTATATTTATATATATTATATTCTTTCCCAAATTTAAATATAACAATACTGATTTTTCTTTCCATTTTTATTTTTTCTGAACTAAAAATTTTTAAATAATTCTTTGATAAACAAAGTTTATCTTTATTTATAAATATTTTTTAATTCAATAATAATAATATTATAAATTCTTCCTTCTTGATTTGAAATTTATTCTTTATTAATTAAATCAGTTTTAAATTTAAAATATTAATTAAATTATTTTTTTAGTTTGATTGTCATTACTTTTTTCTTTAATTTTTCAAAAAAAGAAAATTCATGTTTTTATAGAACATTATTATCTCTTAGCAAAAATCTTTCTTATCAAATATTATCTCAAATTAATAATTTTAAATGTTATTTTTCTTTATTTATTATTCAGCAAAAAACACAACTTTACATATATGAAATTTCATAAATAATTAATTTATTTTTAATTAAAATTCAAAAAAAGATTTTATTATAATTTTTGGAAATAAAATTTATAAAAATCTGGAAATGGTATTTTTAAATTTTTTTAATTAAATGATTTTTAAATTTAAATAAAAAAATGAATAATAGTCAGAAAATAGAATTACTCAAACAAACAATTGAAGGTATAAGACAAGATATAGAAAAAATAAAAAATGTAAAAATAAAAATCATAATAAAAAAAATAGAAACCCAAAAAGTATTTGAAAGAGAAAGAAAAAAAAGAAAATGAAATGTTAAATTTTAAAGAAATAGAAAATAAATATGAATTAGCAATAGAAAATGAAAATGAAAATAAAAATATAAATGAAGATGAAGAAGAAAGTATAATAAAAACTACTTATCAATGTGAAAATTCAGATGAAGAAAATAATATATTTAAAAATAAGGAAAATAAAATGGAAATAAATAATAATAACATAAAAAAAACACATTATAAAAGTAAATCTTATAATGATTTATTATTTAAAAACGAAAATTTTGAAAATGAATCAAGAAATTCAAAAATAAAAAAAATTCCTTCATTTTTAAACAATCAAACAATAAAATATCAAAATGAAATAATAAAATTAAAACAACAAATAAAAAATTTAGAAGAACAAAATGAAATATTAGAAATAAAAATAAATGAAGAAGAAGAAAGAAATTCTTCTCTTGAATCTCATAAAAAAATAAAAGATAAAACAAATGAAGAAATAATATTTCAAATTCAAAATTATTTAAATTTAAATTCAAAAGAACAAATAATTCCACAATTAAAAGAAATGATAATATATATTAAAGAAAATTCTGATTCAATTGATTTTCCAAATAAAGAAGCAAAATTAAGAGATGAATTAATAGAAAAATTAGAAGGATTATATTTAACTTTAACAGGAAGTGAAAAAAAAGAAAATGAAAATATTGAAATTAATATTTTGTGGAAATGGGTTAAACATTTAGTTAATATTTTAGATGAATTAAATCAGGAAAAAGAAAATAATATCCTTATTTATCAAGAAATTAATCATAATGATGTTTATAAAAATTTTTGTAGTGAAATGTTAAATGAATTTAATTTAGATTCGATTGAAAATTTAAAAGAATATATTAATAATTTATTGATGGAAAGTAATATTAATGAAAGAAGAGTTGAAAAAATTAAAAAATGTTTAATGAATGGAAATACGAAAATAGAATATAATAAAAATTTGAATAAAAATAATAAAAACAATGAGTGACAATTAAAAAAAGCTAAAAATTAAATTTTTTATTAAAAAAAAAATATAAAAAAATTATTAAAAAATTTAAAAAAAATCCAAAAAAAAAAGAAAAAAAATGTCAAATGAAAATCAAACTCAAGATTTACAATTTTTAAATGATATGATAACATCAAATAATCCAATTCCAATGCCTTCAATATCACCAAATGAAGAAAAAACTGATAATACTCAAATTTTAATGCCTCCAGTTTATTCAAATCCAATTCCAAATAATTTAAATGGAAATGAAGATAATATTATAAATGAGGCAAATTCAAATAATCAATCAACAGAAAATGATTCAGCAGAAATAATATCAAATCCAATAATGAATATAGAATTTAATTTACCAAAAGAAAAAGAAGAAAATAATAATGACTCAGTATTTAAAAATGAAACAAAAGAAAATATAGAAAATTATCGATTAACAATAAGTCAATCTAATGCAAAATTAACAGAACCAATATCTGATTCTTTAAAAAGAGATTTATTTTTAATTTATACAAAATTAAAATATGTTATTAATCCTTTTAAATCAAATAATGAAAAAAATAAACATATTAAACAATGGGATTTATGGGGTCCTTTACTTTTTACTTGTCTTTTATCAATTACTCTTGCAATTAGAGCAAACCAAAAAGAAGATATTTTTATTTTAATTTTTGCTATTTTTTGGATTGGAAGTTTATTAGTTTTTATTAATTCTCATTTATTAGAAATTAAACTTAGTATTTTTCATATTTTTTGCTTATTAGGTTATTGTATGTTTCCACTTAATATTTCTGCTTTAATTTTAATGGCTTTTAAATTTCATGAATTTTTCAGAATTATTATTATTATTTTAGGATGTGTTTGGAGTACTTTTTCAGCTAGTGGATTTTTAAAAAGTATTATTGATGAAGATGATATTAGAGGATTAGTTTTATATCCTGTTATTTTATTATATCTTTTTTTAAGTGGGGTTATTTTAATGAATAGATTTTAAAAAGTTAATTTTTTTAAAATTCAATCCATTTAATTTATTTTATTTATTTTTTATATATTTCATTTAATTATTTGTTTAAAAATATTTTATTTCATTCATATTATATATTATTAATAATAAAGTAAAAGAAATAAAAATATTCAGATTTATTTTAATATGAATTATTGTAAATTAAATAATTTGAAGATATTTGAAAAAACAAATCATTTTATTTTATTTTTTAATTTAAATAAACATAATATTAATATATAAATTAAAGAAATATAAATTAAAAAATGAAATCAACAGTAACAAGTTTTACACAAACATTTGATAAAAATAAAATGTTAAATACATATATGTCAACTCAATCTTTTCGTAGTTTTAATATGAATGATTTTAATTATTTAGATGTTGATAATTTAAAGGAAGAATTAATAAAAATTAAATCTCGGGATAAGAGAAAAAATCCATATTATAATAATAAAAATATTAAAAGTGAATCAAACATTCAAAAAATTAATTTAAGAAAATCTTTTAATTATGAAAATACTTTAAATTTAAAATCAGATTTCAAAGATAAAAATATTAAAAATATGAGAGAATTTTTTAATTTAAATATGAATAATAATAATAATACAATGATAAATTCACTTAAAATAAATTCAAAAAAATTGAAAAATAAATTTGATAAAATTCTAAACACAAATTATATAAATGATAAATATTATAAAATTAATTTAATTCAAAAAAAATATAATGATTTAAAAATACAAACAAATAATTTATTCCATCAATTAGATATTTATAAAAATAAATGTAAAATAAACAAAGAAAATATAAATAAAGAAAAAAAGAATAAAATTAATTTTGAAACATTTTATAAAGAAGAAAATGAAAATAAAGAATTTAATGATTTAAAAATAAAAGAATATGAACAATTAAAAAATGAAAATGAAACATTAAAAAAAGAAATAAACAATTTAAAAGAACAAATAAAAATAGAAAGTCAAATGAATGAAAATAATAATATAAAAGAAGAAGAAAAAGAGGATCAAACTTTAAAAATAGAAAAATCAGAACAAATAACTGAAAATGAAAATATAATAGAAGAAAAATCAAATCAAAATGAAAAAGAAAATTTAAATGAAAATAAAGAATTGGAAGATACAGAAATAAAAATTGAAGAAAAGAAAATAAAAGAAGAAGAAGAAAAAGTAGAAAAAGAAGAAAAAGAAGAAAAAGAAGAAAGAGAAGAAAAAGAAGAAAAAAAAGAAGAAGAAAAAGAAGAAAGAGAAGAAAAAGAAGAAAAAAAAGAAGAAGAAAAAGAAGAAAAAGAAGAAAAAGAAACTCCATTAAAAAATGAATAAATTCTCTTTTGAAGGTAAAAAAAAACCAATAATTTTTTCAATCTAAAAATAATTTAATTTAATTAAAAAACCCAAAATATGAAAAAAAATTATAATATAAAAAAAATATAACTTAAGAAAAAAAAAAATAAAAAAAATCATTATAAAACCTTTTAAAAAAGAATAAAAAATATAAAGAAAAAAAAATGTCTTCAAAAAAGAAAATCCAAATAACAGTTCCTATAAATACAAGAGAAGAACTGAATCCTTATTTAGATCCAAAGTATCAAAAAGTAGTAGTAATAAATGCATATGCACCATTTTGGGGACCATGTGATGTAGCAGAATCAATGTTAAAAAGATTTATTGAAGAACCAGCTAATGCAAATAAACTTGATTTTCTCTCTATTCCTTGTGATCAAATTGAAGATATTGTTCCTAAAGAATGTGTCTTTGGTTCCAAACCAAAATATTTTATCTTTGTTAAAGGAGAATTGTATTCTTCTATTGAAGGTATTAATTATCCTAAAATGACTGATGAAATTAATAAAAGTTATCAAAGATTTGAAGAATCTGTTGTTTAAATATTATTATTTTTTTATTTTGTTTTTTTTTAAAGATTAATTGAAAATTAAAATGTGTTTTTTTTTTTGAAATGTTTATTTTTATTTTATTTTTTTTTTTAAGTTATTGTTTTTTTATTTATATTTTTTAATTGGTTTTTTTATATTTTAAAAAATGTGATTTAAAAAATTATATCTAATTATAAGCGTATTTATCATATATTTCTGAAGTTTTATTATGAATATCAGTTGGGGAAAATTGATTTCTTAATTTATTAATGTAATTATTAGTTTGAATAGGATTATAATAAATATTTCCTGTTAAATTAAAATTATTATTATTATTATCTAAAAGTGTATTTCTCCCATTTTTAGAAAATAAAATATTTGTAATAAGATTATTATTAAAATTATTATTATTATAATTACTAATGTTATTATTAGTATTACCATAAATATTATTATTACTATTATTATGATTATTAGATGAAATATTATTATATGAATTTGAAGAATCAATATTAATAAAATTATTTTTTTTTATACTTACACTTTTTTTTCTATTATGAAAATTTCCAATATTTATATTATTATTATTTAAATATCTTTCTTTTAAATAATCAGGTTGATTAAATTCTAAATTTTTTCTATTTATAAATCTTGATGACAAAGATTGTTTTAAATAATTATCATTTATTTCTACCAAAGAAGAATTTGAATTTTTTTTTTCTAATGTTCTATCTTCATTTTCATTTTCATTTTCTTTTAATTGAGTAATATAATAATTTTCAATTTTATTTAATTCATCTTTTAAATTTTTAACTTTATCTAACATTTCTTTTTCTTTTTCTTGATTTTTTTTCTCTTTCATCAATTTATATTTCACTAATTTTTTTTTCATTATTTGATTTTCTTGAAATAATTTTTTATTTTCTAACAATAAACTTTCAATCTTTTTTTTTACATCTGATGAAACTTTTTGAAAATTTTCGATAATTTTTTCCTTTTCACATAATATTTTCTTTAATTTTAAATTTTCAATTTTATATGAATTTATTGCATTTTCATATTGACTATTCTTCTTTTTTAAAATTGATATATCATAACTTAATTTTTCATTTGTGTCTTTATTTTTAAAACGACCTTTATTTTTCCCATGATTTTCATTTTGAAGTTTTTTAATTTCTTCTTTTTGTTCCAAAATTTTTTGTTCTAAATTTTTTCTATTGTCATTCAAATTATTTTTCATAAATTAAAAAAAAGAAAAATTTAAAAAAATTTTAAAAAAATATATAAAAAAAATAAAATACAAATAATTCTCATACTTTGAGTATTTTTAAAATTTCACTAATAAAACAATAAACTTGGCATTTAGAATTAATTCCATCTAAACATCTCATTTTATATTCAGCAATCATTTTTAAAGTAGAAAATCTTTTTTTATCATCAATATCTTTAGAATCTTGAACGACTCTATTCATAACAATAAGAAAATCTATTAAATTATAACCATCATCAATTAAAGAATCAACAAGTAAAACAGCATTATTAAATTTTCCAAGAAAACAAAACTGAATAATTTGATGAATAATTTCAGGTTTAGGAATATCAATAATTTTATAAACATTATCTCTATTAATAAATTCAAAACCAACGAAAGTACTTTGTGCATTATTTAAAGCATATCTCATATCTCCATTACTACTTTCAACAATAGCATCAATACCATCATTATCATAATGAACATTTTCTTCATTAAGAACTTGAATTAATCGATTTTTAATTTCTTCATTTTTTAATTTGGAAAATCGAATAAGTGAACATCGACTTTGAATAGCTTCAATTATTTTAGAAGAATCATTACAAGCGAAACAGAATCTTGTAGTAGCAGCATAATCACTGATTGTAACACGTAATGAAGCTTGAGCACTTGGAGTCATATTATCAGCTTCATCTAAAATAATGATTTTATGTCGATTTGGCGGGAGTGGTATTTTTTGCATTGCAAAATTCTTTATTTTCTCACGTACTACACTCAGTCCTCTATCATCTGATGCGTTTAATTCTATTGTTGCTTTTTTAAAACTTTGACCTAGTAATTCATGAGCTAGTACCATTATCGATGTTGTCTTACCTGTACCTGGAGGACCACTTAATATTAAGTTAGGAAGGTTTCCTTCTTGAGATATGTTCATTAAGGAACTTATTATTGATTGGTTTCCTATTATTGAAGATAATGATGTTGGACGATGCTTTTCTACCCAAGGAATGTCAAATTGCTGGGAAGTTGTAGTCATTTTTTTTTCTTTTTAATTTTTTTTTTTAATTTATTCATTTTTTTTAATTTTTTTTTTTTTCTTGAATTTATAATTTATATATAAAACCCTTTGAAAAAAATATAATTTTGTAAATATTAAAGTACCAATTATAAAAAGAATTGTTGTATGACTGAATTTAATGGTAATTGTTGATAAAATGAAAAAAACTTTAGAATATTTAGAATAGATAATAATTAAATTATTCTTTTTCTCATGAGCAAATGTTAAAAATTTAAAAAAATAGATAATTAATATTAATTAATTTTATTTTTATTATTTTTATATAGGGATTTAATAAGGTATTTTCAATTATTAATTCTTTAAAAAAGCTTACAAAAATAAAAAATTTAAAAGTTATTGAATAAATATATAAAAATATTAAATCCTTTTTTATATTTCTTCAAAAACATTTATTCCTTTTCTTTTTTTATTTAAATTTTCAAATTTAAAAAATTGAGTATTACTGTTTTGAGAATCATTATCATAATTTTTATAGTTTTTTGTGAAATCAGAATTAATAAAATATTTTTTGGAAAATTGATTATTTCTCAAATTATTATATAAAAAATAAGAATTTGCATTTTGATAATTATGTAATTTAAAATTACATAAAGATTTGTCTTGTAAACCCAACAATCTTTCTTGTTTATTCAAATAATCTTTTTGAATAATATTAATAATAGAATTTTTACTTAAATTAACTAAAGAAAGATTCTCTTTTTGAATAAGACTATAAACTTTTTGAGAAGAATAATAAGAAGAATCAATACCTTTATTTTCTAAAATTTTGGATTTATGTAATTCTTTACAAATTTTTCTAATATATTTCCTTAATTTAGAATAAAAATGATTTTTAATATCATTTTCACTTCTTCCAGGTAATAACTTAGCTAATTCAGACCATTTATTTCCAATTTTTAATTGAGTAGAAAATAAAATATTTTCTTCTTTTTCACTCCACAATCCTTTATTTATATTTGGACATAAGAAATTTATCCATCTTTCTCTACATTGTTTACCACTTTTATTTTTTATTCCATATCTTCTTATCATAAGCGATGATATATTCTTCCAATCATTTGGACCTGTTAAATTTACTATCTTTCTTAATGCTTCATCTTCCTATATATTTAATTACATTTTTTTTTATTTATTTTTTTTTACTACTTTTGTCCATATTGATTTTCCTACTGGAAGATTATCTTCTGTTCTGATACATTGAAATAATATATCTTCATAATCCATTTTTTTAGTTTCGTTCTTTTGTTAAATTATTTTTTTTTTTATTTTGTTTTGATTAAGGTGTTTATTTTCTTTTTTTTATTTTTATTATTTAAAGATATTTTTGACCAAGTTTTTTTTAATTAAATGTTATACATATAATTTTTTTTTAAATGTTTTTAATTGTTTATTTATATTCTTTTTTAATAATTTTTTTCATTGAATAAGAAAAATAGTTAAAAATTGGAATTCAATTAAATGATAATTCTCAAAATCTATTAATTAAAAGACAACAAATAAAAAAAAAGCTTTAATATTTATTTATATCTATTAATAAATAATTATAAGTAATAATAATTTATATATTATAAAAACTTTATTTCTAAATTACTATAATCACAAATTAATTCATAATATTTCCTTGATAATTTTGTTTAATCAAAGAACAAATATTATCATTAAAATTATAATTTGAAAAAGTTTTTTCTCTAATTTTAAATTCTTCAATAATTTCATCTTTAGAAGGAAAAGTACCTTTCATCCAAGGATGATTAAAAATATCATTAACAGAAATTCTATTATTAGGTTCAAATTGAATCATTTTAATAAATAAATCTCTAAATTCTTGAGATGGTAAATTTTCTTCTTTATCATCAAAAATTTTTTTTTTTAATAAATCCCAAAAATTTTCATTTTTATTTCTTATAATATTCATATAACAAATATCAAATTTTCTTGCTGATTTAAAAGGGAAATTTCCAGTTAATAATACAAATAAAATAATTCCTAAAGAAAATATATCTGCTTTAAATCCATCGAAATTTTTTTTTAATATTATTTCTGGAGACTTATATTTTTCACTTCCTTGAAATATATTTATTAAATTTTGATCAGAGTGTTCAAAAGAAAAACCAAAATCTGAAATCTTTAAATTATAATTTTCATCAATCATTATATTTTCTGTTTTTAAATCTAAATGAGTAATATTATTTTGATGAATTATTTTTATTCCTTTTAATATTTCATTAAATAAAAATCTTGTTTGTGATTCTGAAAACCCTTTTTTTGGCTTTATTATATAATTTAATAATTCTCCTTTCTTTGCTAAGTCTAATATCATAAAATTATTATCTGAAATTTTTTCATTGTCCCAAATAAATTTTGCATTACCATATAATATTAAATTTGTGATTTGATTAACATTTATTTTTTTTAACACAGAAATTTCGTTTTCAAAATAATGATTATATGATGGATTATCTTTTAATATTTTTATTGCAAATTCTTTTTTTAAGTTTGGAAATTCACATACATATACTTCTGAGGTTGCTCCTTCTCCTATTTTATTTAAAACTTTAAATTCATGATTAAGAGTGTTATTCATTTTTTTTTTATAATTATTTTTAAATTTTTAATTCTTAAATAGTGATAAACTATTTTTTTTCATTAAAAAGTAGATAAAATAAATAATCTTTATATTTGTAAAAAAAGGTTATCAAAATTTTTACCTTTAAAAATTATTTAATTCATTTATATTATTTAAAATAATAAATATTTAATTTAATTCTCTTATTAAATATTATTTAATAATTAATTATTTTTAAGTTTGTCTCATTAAATTACTATAATTTTTTTATTTTAGTGTGATAAAATCATATTACCTTAAGTGAAGATATTATTTTGAATTTTTAAACAATTTTGTGATTTTATCAAAGAAATATTATATTTAACTTTGTAAAACATATTATTTTTTTATTAATTTGTTTTCATATTCTTTATTTCAGTTTATAAACCATTTCTTTTATTTATTTTATGTATTTTGAATTATATAATCAAATTTAAAAATTAAATGCATTATATAACTCAAAATGAATTTTCAAATGATTCAAATGAAAATGATAATTTATTAAAGGTAAAAAATTCATTGAACGGAAGTATAAACAACAATTCAATAAATTCAAAAAAGAAGTTAAAACTAAATTATTATTCCCAACCAAAAGATGAAAGAAATATAATAGATGATAATTTTGAATATTTTCCAAATAATTTATTATCAAATTCAACAAAATATATAGAAATATGTTCAGGATGTGATGTAAATGATCCTAATAAATTATATGCAATAAAATTTGAAAATTCAATTTATTCAAATGCTTTAAGAAATGAAGTTTTAATATATGAAAATATAAATGGATTAGAAGGTTTTCCTTTAATTTATCATAGTGGAAATAATAAGAATAAAAATTATATAATATTAGAAAGATTAGGACCAAATTTAAAGCAATTATTTAATTATTGTAATCATCATTTTTCTCTTCAAACAATATTATTAATTGGAATTCAAATATTAAATAGACTTCAAGATTTTCATTTTAAAACAGGATTTACATATAATAATATAAATCCAACTAATTTTTTAATAGGAATTACTAAAGCAAATTTAATATATATGATTGATTTTTCTCATGCGAAACCTTTTAGAATATATGATTATAGAACAAATAAAGTTGGTCATATATCATATAAAGAAAATTTAAAAGTTTTAAATGAAACAAAATTTTCAAGTATAAATCATCATATGGGAATTGAATTATGTAGAAAAGATGATTTAGAAAGTTTAGGTTATATGCTAATTTATTTTGCTAATGGAAATTTACCTTGGCAAGAAGAAAATTTAAATAAAGAAGAAAAATTTAAGAAAATGTTAGAAAAAAAAAATTCAATTCCTTTTGAAGTTTATTGTAAAGAATTACCAGTTGAATTTTCAATGTATATGAATTATGTTGTTAATTTAGGTTTTCATGAAAGACCTGATTACAATTATTTAAAAGGTTTATTTTCTGAATTATTATTTAGTTTTTATATTGAAAAATTTTACTTTGATTGGAATTTATTATATCCTAAAGAAATTCCTAGTAATTTAAGAACTAATAAAGAATTAGATAATAAATATGTTTTTATGGAAGAAAAAGAAAAGAAAAATTTAAAAAAAAAAAATGAAATAATTGAAAAAAACGAAGAAGAAAAAGAAGAAGAAGATGAAGATGAAGAAAATGAAAATAAAGAAAACAAAAGTGAAGAAGAGGAAGAAGAAGAAGAAAAAAAAGAAGAATCAAAAAATAATATTTATGAAGAAGAAGATGATGATATTTTAGAATTAAATGATATAAATTTAGATAAAAATTCTTTTTCTGAAAATGAAGAATATGAACATGAAAAAGATGAAGAAGATAAAAAAACAGTAACAGAAAAAACAGAAAAAAATAGTTTAATTGATGAAGAAGATTTTATTTCAATTTTTAGTAAAATTTCAATTCCAAAAAATAAGAAATTAACAATTGCTCCTGAAGAATATATTAAAAAAACTTCAGAAATAAAAAAAACTTTTTTAAATAATGAAAATGTAGAAAAAAATTTATCAATAAATAATTATAATCAAAATTCAATTTTAGATTCTAATAATGATTCTTCTTTAACAATTAAAAATTCTAATAATGATATATCTTTAAATTCTATTTCAAGTGATAATAAATCTTTATTAAGTTCTCATAATTCTAATATTAGTTTAAGTAAAATTAAAAAAGGACCAAATTTAGGAAAATTAAATTTCTTAAAAACACAAAGTATAAAAAGAATAAAAGAAGTTGATGATGAACAATTAACAAGTAAAAGAGATTTCACAAAATAAATTTATTAATATATATATAATAATAAATATATTTTTTAATATTATTTTTTTCTTATATATTATATACCATTCCTTCATTTGAAAAATTATTTGTTTTCTTTTTATCATTATCATTTACTTTATTTTCATTTTCAATAACCCCGAATTTAATATTAAAAATAACATTTTCAAATTTCTTTCTTTTTTTCTTTTTATTGAAAAAATAATTTGGGTTAACAATAACAACAGGATAACTTTTATCAATACAAAATTTATTAAATTTCAAATTATTAAAATTAACTTTAAAAACATTAGAAAATTGAACCACATCATCTTTTAAATTTTCTAAGAAAAATCTAGGCCATTTTCTGGGGAAAAAAATTATAGTATAACTAACAGCTAAAAATATATCAGTAATATTATTATGAACTTGTTTAAAAATTTGAATAGGATAAACATTATTAATAATCATTGAAAAAAAGCAAAATAAAAAAAAATGAATAACATGTATTTTCATAAATGAAGAAATTATTTTTATTTTTAATTTTAAACTAGGAACAAATTCTTCAAAATTAGAAAAAGCAAAGAATAATCTTCTTTTTAGAATTTTATAAGTAATTCTTCCTTTATATAAAATAATAATTAAAATAAAGAAATTAATTAAAATATTTTTTGATTCAATTAAAGTAATATTACCTGAAATTTTCATAATGATTATATCAATAATATCATCAAAGCATAATAATAAATAAATAAAAGTATGTTTTTTAATGCAAGTTCTAATTTCACTTAATTGATGAAAATTATTTGTTAAATCAACTCCTTCAGAAACTAAAATAGAAAAAAATAACATAAATGATTTATAAATTAAATTAATAAACATTATTATAAAATCTATTATTGAATTTTTTTTATATCCTATTAAATATGTTGATTCTGATTCTTGTTTAATTTTCACTAAAATAAAAAGACATATTACTAGTTTTATCATTGGAAAAAAAATTGAACATCTACAAACAAATATAAATTCATTCATTGTATTTTTTTTAAATTTATGTTTCCAAAACATTAATAAAAGTGTTGATATTGCGAAACAAAATAAAGTTACATTTTTTAAATATTCATAAGGTACTTCTAATTTTGAAAAAGAAAATTCAATTTTAAAAAAAAAATTATTTTCTAATTTTTCAAAGTTATATTTACTTATTATTTCATTAAAAATCTCATCAGAAATTTCAAAGACATAACTTTTTTGAAATATTATTTTTTTAGAAACATTTAAACTTTGTGGTATTATTAAAGGAGAATTTGAATAATTTGATATTTTTTTTTCTAAATCTTCTATAAATTTTATTATTTCTTTTGTTGAATTTAAAAAAAAAATCCAATTATGATTAAAGTAATTATTATAAATATCTAATTTTTTTAATTCTGAATAATTATTTAAATAAATTATTTTTCCAGTATGAGAAAATAATTTATAATCATTATATGAATTATTTAAAAAAGAAATTTCATATTCTTCGATAATAAATCTATTAAAATAAACTTTTAAAGAAGGTTTAATATTTATTAAACTTTCAGTACATGTACATTTTTTTATCATATAAATAAAAAGTACTTTATATAAAATAAATTGAAGGTAATTTTTCATTTTTCAATTTAAAAAAAATAATAAAATGGAATTTTAAAATAGATTTTTTCTATTGATTTATATTTCAAATCATTGAATTTTATTTTCAGAAATTGAATTTTAGAAATTTTTATGATGAAAATCAAGAATAAAAATCATTTATTATAAATTATTTGATATATAAAATTTTAATAAAAATTAACAGATGATGTTATTTTAACGTTTTCTATTTTTATATCTTTAAATAAAAAAGATTATGAATAAAATATTAGCTTTTAAAAACCTAATTATTCAAATAAAAAAATTTATATTCAAATTTTAAAAAGAAATGATTATATTGAAATTATATTTTAAATAAAATTGAAATGCAAATGTTGATAAACTTAGTGAAAAATTTACAAAAATTGAATAAACAAAAAATGAATAAAACAATAAAAAATAATAAGTAAATAATTATTGTATGATAATCCCAAAAATAGTATGTGAATATAGTAAAGTAGAATATTGGGATGAAAGATATTCAAAAAGAAAAGAACAATTTGATTGGTATAAATCATATTCAGATTTGAAAAATATATTATCAAAATATATTTTAAAAGAAAATAAAATTTTAAACGTTGGATGTGGAAATTCAAAATTAAGTGAAGAAATGTTCTTAGATGGATATTCAAATATTATAAATATTGATTTTTCAAGTAAAGTAATTAATTTAATGAATGAAAAATACAATAAAAAATTTCCTAATTTAATTTTTAAACATTTAAATGTTTTTAATATGAAAGATTTTAATAATGAAATATTTAATATTGTTTTAGATAAAGGAACTTTAGATTCTGTTTTATCTAGTCAAAATCCTATTGATAATTGTAATAAAATGATTAGTGAAATTTATAGAGTTTTAATTAAAGGTGGAAAATTTATTTGTATTTCTTTTGGAGATTTAGAACATAGAGAAAAAATTTTAAAATGTGAAAAATGGGATAATTTTATTTATGAAAAAATTCCTAAAAATCAAAATGAAAATAATAAAGATTTTATTGATGATGAATATTATTGTTTTTATTATATGTATATTATGATAAAATAAAAATAATATGGTTTTTAAAATCATATAAATTTATTTTTCAGTCATTTTTATACATTAAAAAAGTAAAAAGAAAAAAAATTTATTTGATAAAGTAATTTTTAATATTAAAGAATATTATTCCAAAGGAAATTAAAATATTTAATTTGAAAATAAAATATAAAATCAAAAGAAACTAAATTTTCTATTTAAAAATTATTTTTTTACTTTTTAAAAAGTATTATATATAAAATTATATTGATAGTATATATTAAACAATATCATATAATAATATAATTTCAATGAATACTATTTATTGTAATAATTCTCCCAAAAAAACATTATCAAAAATACAACGAATATAAACAATTTTATTCAATTTCCTTGATTTTTCCAAATCTAAACTTTTCATTCTCAAAAACAGAATGTCTTTTTTTTTTCTTTTTTTTATTAATTTCTTTAAAAGTATAAGCTAATTGTCTTAAATATTTAATACCATTAATAATAAAAGTCTGATTAATATTTTGAGAAGGAGAAAGAGAATCTGAAGTAGAAAGTTCATTTAAATAACTTGAATTAGGATCTTGAATATTATTAATTATACTTTTAAATCTCATTATTTTTTTTTGAGCTAAACTTTTTCTTTTAAATATTTTTACTCTTTTTATTTTAAAGGGTGAAAAATCTTCTTTTAAATTAAAAGTTTGTGGAAATCTATAAATATTTAAAGAACTTTTTCCTTCTCCTCTTAATATCATATTAAATTGAGAATATGTTTTTGTTTTTAAATTTATATATGTTTCATTATAATATTTTTTCTCAGCTTCTATTATACTCATATGATTAATCAAAGAATCATCTTTCTTTTTTTTTAATTCATTATATTCCTTATTTATATATAATAAGAGAGTTGTTCTAATTTTATTTGCTTTTAAATTTGGTTGTATTTGATTATTATATTTTTGTAAATAATTTGTAAAATTTATTATTGCATTTGGATGACTAAATCTCCGGTCATTTTTTATTTTATTCATTTTAATTTTATTGATAATTCAAGAATAAATTTTTTTTCTAAATCAAATAAATTTTATTTAATTTTAAATTATATTTATATTTAAACTAAATACTTTATTTAATATTTATGAATATATTTTTTCTTTTTATTAAAAAAAAGAAATAAGAAAATTTATTTATTTCCAAAAATTATAATTGTATCATTCCTAAATTCACAAGAGAAATAATAAGTATCTGAATATTTAACACTACTATTTCCATCAGTATAAATTAAAACACTCCATAAAATTTTAGGATAATTTTGTTCCATTCTTTCTTGAATATAAATTATTCTTTCTTTTCTATTATCTTTATATTTATATGCTCCTGCAATAATATCTTTTAAATTAGAACTCATTAAATTATCCATTTTATTAATGAGAATTTCCATTTTTTTTCAAATAAAATGAATGTATTTAATCATTAAATGAGTTTTTTTAAGTTTTATTTTTATTATTTATAATAAAACAATTTTTATAAATAAATGAATCAATTAGATACGAATTCATCAACTCTTCTTTCTGAGAAAAAACCAAGTAAAAATACACTTTTTGAAAGAAATACTATAAAGAATTTATCTTCTTATATTTTCACAACTTCAAGAATTCTTCAAAAAAGGAAAAAGAATTTAAATTTAAAATATAGGGTAACAAATTCTTTAAGAACAAATGATTCAGTAAATAAAACAGAAAAAGAAACTATGAATTCAAATAATGATGAAAGCAGTTTTAATAATTCAAAACATTTGAAATATAAATCACAAAATATTTCTTCTTATATACAATTAAACACAACAAATAATACAAGTAATTTTTATAATGAATCAATTTCAATTAATCCTTTAAATTTAAAGAACAATTATTATTCAAATATTGATTTAGAAGGAAAAAAATTTTTAAATAAACAAAATTATGGTAAATTACTTTTATTTAACGAAAATATAAGAGAAGAAAGATATCAAAATTATTTTAATAAAATTTTAACAAATGAATTTTATTTTCGAAAACAAAATAAATTAATTAAACCAAAACAAATAGAAATTAAAATGTATAATTACAAAATAAATGAAAAATATTTAGATACTTATATTAATACTTTAAAAAATTATACTAAGAAATTTATTTTATATACTGATAAAGAAAAAGATATTAATGAAAAATTAATATTAAAAAAAACTAATTTAAAATTAGAAGTCAATAGATTAAATCAAAGACTAAAAAAATTATTAGATATCTTTTTATATTATTTATCTATTAAAAAATTTCTTCTTCATGTTAAAAACAAAAGTTTATCATTCTGTAAATTCACATATGAAGATATAAAAGAATATTTAAGAGATGAAGATAAAAAAGAATTAGTTTTAAATTTTTATAAAAAAGATGATGTTATAAAAAGAAATTCGGTAATAACGAAAAAATCTTCATTTTCTCTTTCACATAAAAATTCACCAAGAAGATCTCAAATAATAAATTCTCCAAAAAAAAAAGCTTCAAAAAGAGAATCTGATAAACATTTAATTAAAAACTTAGAAGATGAACCTTTAAATAAACCAATTTTTGATAGTGTTGATTCTTTTTTTACTATTTATGATATTTTAAATAATGAAAATACTAAATTATTAACTGATTATAATGATTTAATTAAAGAAAATAAAAAGAATAGAATGATTCTTTCAAATTTAAAAATTGATTATGAAAAATTTCAAAAAGAAAGAGAAAATAAAATAAATGATGAAATAAAACATATTTTAAAAGAAAAAGAAATTTTAAAAAATAGAAATGAAGAATTAATTAAAGAAAGAAATTATTTAATTAAAATAAGTAATGAAAGTGAAAAAAAAAAAGAAATGAATAAACTTATTCAAAATAAAATATATATTATATATCATTATATAAATAAAAATTATAAAAAATATATAATTCAAGAAGATTTCTTAAATAAGAAAAATATAAATTTAGAAAGATTAAAATTTATAGAAGATATAATAAATAAATTATCAATTGAAAAAGAAATATTTATAAATAAATTTCCTAATGAATATCATAATTATAGAATTACAAAAAATTTAAAAGAAAAATTAAGACAATTTGAAAATAAAAAAAAAGAAGATATTGAAAAAGCAAAAAAATTAATGGAAAAGGTCTATGAACATAATAATAAAATTATTATTCTTCCTAAACATAAAGTTATTGAAAAATTTAATTTTCAAAAAACAAAATAAATATTTGATTTAAAAAAATATTATCTTAAATATAAATTAATATTTTTTCATCATTATAAAATTGAGTATATATTATTTATATAATTTATTTAAAATAAGTTTTTTTAAAACTTACATTTTATTTTTTATATCAACTCTTTGAGATTTGCTATTAATATTATTATTATGATATATTTGACTTATTTTTTCTTGACTATTATTTTTATTATTTTTTTTACCTTCAATTCCATTTTTTAATAAATCTCTTAAATGTTCTTTTAAAGTATTAATATCTAAACTTGTTTTTTTTTTCCTTTTATTTTTACTTTTATTTACATTTGTTGTATTATAATTATCATAATTTCCATTTTTATTATTTTCTTTATTTTTTTTTTTTTTATTAGTTAAAAAATTATTTTTTTTATTTTATTTATTATTTTTTTTTTT
>JAEEGK010011767.1_pt1 | contig 19936 bp, 20 predicted proteins | sample 8958771 | NCBI WGS metagenome assembly JAEEGK01 (sample SAMN16246547, study PRJNA631951) | gut metagenome | biome: gut microbiome; feature: rumen; material: SC-attached | host: Bos | place: Iran: Karaj | collected 2018-10
TTCGAATCCCGCTAGCCCTGTATATGCGACACTAGCTCAGTCGGTAGAGCACTTGACTTTTAATCAAGTTGTCGAGGGTTCGATTCCCTCGTGTCTCACTTTAATATCGATAAGGAAGTCTGGTAATTCGGACTTCCTTTTTTTATGGTATTATGTACTAAGTTGTTTATAGAATGGATTAGGAAAGAGTCACCATGAATAAAGACAAAGATTTCGACAAAAATAAAAAGCACTTCAAAGGCAGTACTTTAATCTTTTCGCTGATCTACGGTTTTCTGGTCGGACTTTCTTATGTATTCGGATATCAGCTTGAAAAAATGGGCATGACTCTTCCCGGAGTATCGGGTAAGTTTAAGATCTTTATTCTTGCGCTTTTAATCATGATTCCTGTCGGGGTCCTTGCTTATTTAGCATTTATGTTCCTGGATAAGTTTTATTCCGCTTCGGGAAAAGAGAAACGCCGCGCCGGATCTTTAAAAGTATTTTTCATTAGTTTTATCATAATCCTTATCTGCCGTATTCCCGTATTTCTGGCATATTATCCCGCTGCCATGTCTTACGATTTCGGAAGACAGTATATTGAGGCTATGAAGGGACATATATGGTTCTATGATTATCAGCCTCTTATCCATACCGAACTTATCAGGATCTTTTACCTGATAGGTCTTAAGCTCGGAAGTGTTGAAGTCGGAATGGCACTTCTTTGTCTTTTCCAGATTCTGGTAACTTCTGCGATACTTGCTTACACTGTTTCCTTTATGGTCAGAGTTACCGGCAAAACGTTTTTGTTTCCGGTATTTACTATTCTTTATGCGCTTCTTCCCATGCATGAGATCATTTCCGTTATCATGACCAAGGATGTTTTCTTTTCTGCATTCTTCGTGCTTTTTATATGTCTTCTTTACGAGAGAGCGCAGAAGAAGTCAATCCTTCTTGATATCGCCATAATCATTACTGCAGTCCTTAACATCACATTCAGGAAGAATTCTGTTTACGCCATGGTCTTTTTGATCATTGGTTTTCTGATCTATGAGAAGAAAATAAAAGAGAAGGTTTTCTCCGTTATCTTAATGGTAATCTGCATTGCATCGGGACTCGGTGCACATAATGCAATGGTTGTCGGATTTAACTGTATCAAAGGAGACAATTCCGAGATGTACAGTGTTCCCATGATGCAGCTTATGAGAACATATGAGCATCAAAAAGATAATCTTACCGATGAACAGTATGCCATGATATACAAAGTACTACCTATTGAGATTGACGGTATCAGTTATTATCCTTATTGCTCTGATTGTGTAAAGAATTATTCGGGAAGCAGAACTGAGATATGGAGTGGCGGTGTCAGCGGTTTCTTCAATGAGTGGAAGAGTATAGGACTGGCATATCCCAATGAGTATATTGATGCTTTCCTGTTTCTGAATAAAGGTTATTGGTATCTTCCGGACAGAATGTATGCGGAGGTTTTTGGTGTAGGTGCAGAGAACGGCAAAGGTCTTCTTCACACCTATAACTGTACTGCGGGACTTGAAGGTGGAGTTACTGAAACCTGCTATGCTCCCGGTGTAAGAAGATTTTTTGAGCAGGTTATCAATGAGAATGGATTTTTTAAATGGCCTGTACTTAACCTGCTTTTCAGACCTGCGTTTTATTTTTGGCTTTTGATCTTCACGGTGTTTGAAGCGCTTCGCAAAAAGAACCGCAAGGGATGGCTTCTTCTTACCTATCCCATGTTTTATATGGCTACGCTTTTCTTCGGACCTTTGGTCTACCTGAGATATATGTATCCCATCATCTTGTCTCTGCCTGTCCTTATGTCCGTAATCATCTTTGAAAAATCCGGCGAAAAATAAGAAAAAAATCTTGCCTAATTAACGGGCGTAGACTACAATAGCAAGTGGAAAACGGTTTCCTTTTTGGGAGAATAATTATGGCAAAACAGGAACATATCAGAAGAGCAGGTATACTTCTTCCGGTTTCGTCACTTCCTTCGGAATACGGCATCGGAACATTCGGTAAAGCGGCTTACGACTGGATCGATTATCTCAAAGCATCCGGTCAGTCATATTGGCAGATCCTGCCACTGGGCCCTACCGGTTACGGAGATTCTCCTTATCAGAGTTTCTCTACTTTCGCAGGCAATCCCTATTTTATCGACCTTAATATCCTGATCGAGGAAGGACTTATCAGGAAGGCTGAATGTGATGCCCTGGACTGGGGCGGAAGTGTCAGATATGTCGATTACGAGAAGGTGTTCGCTTCCCGTTTTGCAATCCTCAGGAAGGCATATACAAGAGCCGTAAAGGCAGGTCTTTTACAGGATAAGGATTTCATGTCCTTCTGTAAGAAAAATAAATCATGGCTGAATGATTATGCACTTTACATGGCACTTAAGAATCATTTCGGAGGAAAGAGTTATCTTCTCTGGGATGACGATATAAGACTTCGCGATAAGAAAGCAATGGAGAAGTATACCAAGCTCCTTGCTTCCGACATCGGATTCTATATGTTCCAGCAGTTTGAATTTGATGTTCAGTGGAAGAAGCTTAAGAAGTATGCCAATGAAAACGGCATCATGATAATCGGAGATATTCCCATCTATGTTGCACCCGACGGAGCGGATACATGGTCCGAACCCAGGCTTTTCCAGCTGGATGAAAAAGGATATCCTATTGCGGTTGCGGGATGCCCTCCCGACTGTTTTACGGAGGACGGACAGCTCTGGGGCAATCCGCTCTATGATTGGGATTATCACAAAAAGACAGGCTACAAGTGGTGGATGAGAAGACTTAAAGCATGTTTTGACATGTATGATATAGTCCGTATCGATCACTTCAGAGGTTTTTATTCTTATTGGTCAATTCCCTACGGAGATAAGAATGCACGCGGAGGAAAATGGATCAAAGGACCCGGATTTGATCTGTTTGCCGAGATGAAAAAGCAGCTTGGTGAAAGACCCGTTATTGCCGAGGATCTGGGCTTTTTGACTGACGGCGTTATCAAGATGGTGGAAAGAACCGGATTCCCCGGAATGAAGATAGCGCAGTTCGGATTTGACCCCGGCGCTAACAGTGAGCATGCGCCTCATAACTACGACAGAAATTTCGTAGTATATACCGGAACCCATGACAACGATACCATACTTCACTGGGCTCTTAACTGTGATAAGAAGACCGCAAAGTATGCGATGAAATATACCGGTGTCAAAAAGAGAACGGATCTTCCTGCCGCAATTATCAGAGAATGTTATGCAAGCTGTGCGGATACCTGTATCATACCGATCCAGGATTTCCTTGAGCTTGATAATGAGGCAAGGATCAATACTCCTTCTACACTCGGAGACAACTGGAAGTGGAGATGTGTATACTCCGATTGGAGTGAGAAACTTTCGAAGAGAATGAACAAACTCGTTAAGCTCTACGGAAGAGACAATATGACAGCACCCAGATAAAACAGTGTGGAACAGGGGGACGGTTCTGCCGTTCCCCTGTTCCCCCTTGTTCCAAGAAATAACCCCCGCAACAAGAAGATGTTGCGGGGGTACCATTATGTTTCTTCTTCGGTATCGTCCAAAGTGAAATTCTCGGTCATGGCCATATGAGAGTTGTGATATTTGGGCTCATATGTAACGTCACGTCCGAACCATTCGGGAGGAAGGAAGTTCTGTGCGGCTTCGATACTTCCGAACTCAACCTCTGCGATCATGAGAGGTGCAAAGGGCTTTTCAAATACGTCGAGCTCTATAAGGAGCGTATACTCATCGGGGGGCTTAGGCGTTCCCTCGACTACCTGAGGATGCTCTAAGGGGATGAGATATCTTTTTTTGGTGATCACGTTTCCGTCAGCTTTGGTAAGAAGGTGATAATAACCTTCGGATGTGAGGGAAAGATTTGCTTCTTCTCTCTGCATGAGTCCGGAACCCTTGTAGGTGAGAATGAAATCATCATCCTCACGTCTTATCCTTACTACGGGATTGGTGCACAGATAAGCCTGTTCTATCAGGTGAAACGGATAACTTTCGATGTCATCCGGTAATTTATCTATTAAAAACTTTCTTTCTATTTCCATATAGTATTTCTGCCTTATTCGAACGCAGGCGAATGATGAACGATTGCCTTAGCGATCTTTACGGCTTCTTCCCTTCCTGCACATATTTCAACAATGGTCAGTGCAAATTCGATTGATGCTCCCATTCCCTGACCGGTGATGATACCGGAGTCGATTTCGACGGGAGAGTGGGTCACGGTAGCGCCTCCTTCTTCAAGATGTGATTCAAATGAAGGATGGCTGGTTGCCTTTCTGCCCGTAAGGAATCCTCTGTGGGCAAAGATGCTGGGTGCTGCACATATGGCAGCGATATATTTTCCGGCACCGTAGAAATTTCCGATGAGATCCATAAGCTCGTCGCATTTCTCGAGATTTTCCGTTCCGACTTTACCGCCGGGGAGTACGAGCATGGTATATTCATCTCTGTTTATATCGGCTAAAATCCTGTCTGCCTTTACATTTATTCCGTGGGATCCGTTTATTTCGAGTCTTCCGTTTATGGAAACCGTGTCTATCTCTATTCCGGCACGTCTTACTATATCAACTACGGTAAGGCCCTCTATCTCTTCAAAACCGTCTGCCAGGAAAATCGCTATTTTATTCATATCATGCCTCCGAATCCGATCTTACGTTGATGCCGTTGACTACGACTTCCCCGTTCAATTCGATAACGAGGCAGTCTTTTCCATCAACTGACTTTTCGTTAACAAGGTCTGTTCTGTCGGGCTTTACCTTTACTACGACGTCGGGTGTTTTTACGTCGAAGGATCTTGAGTTGAAGACATTGCTCATCATGAGAGGCTTGTCTTCCGGAGAGATCTTTTCGTACTTGTCGTTGAAGGTGTCCATCTTCTCGTTGCTTGTTCCGCCGGCTTCAAGGAGATTTCTTATATCGTGCTTTTCCATTGTGAGAGGAAGAAGCTGCTCTTTGTTATCGGCGATCATTCTCGACATTTCTTCGTGAATGTTCTTGACACTGCTGAACCTGCATTCATCGCCGAGAGTCTCTTCGACGATCGCTTCGAAGGTTTCCTTCTGGGACATTGCGGTCATGGGTTCTCGGGCGCCGAGCATGAGTTCGATGAACTGCTCGTTTAAGTTCTCGGAATCCTTGGAATAGTACATTACCGAGTGAATGTCGGCATTACGGTCGTTGAAAGCCGGGAACAGGTATCCGATCTGGGGCAGTTTTACGATCCAGTCCCTTTTCCTGTCGTGGAATTCGTTGGTCTTGGGATCGTATGAAAGACCTGCGTCAGTCAGATCTACGGGGCAGATGACGGTGAGGATATAGTTGTATATATCTTCGGATGCATCCTCGTTGACCGAGCCGTCCCTTGTCTTCTGGGGGATGTCATACACATCATGTGCTACCAGTATCAGGTAATTCCCCACATATTCGAAGGAGGAGATGATCCGGTTATAGTAATCGTCCAGAAGTTCTTCGTCCTGAAGAGCACTGTCTCTGAGCTTTAACAGGAAATCCTGCTGGCCTCCTTCTTTTTCCGCTTCATTTGTGATATCCAGAGTCAGGGAATTTTTACCCACGGTTCCGGAAAGGGCCTTTCTGAATATATCGAAGTATTTATAGGTCTCTTCTTCGGGAAGAGAGTGGAATGTCTTTACAAATGCAGCTTTCTTATTTTTTTCTCCGTCAACGTAACATCCGGCTATTCTGGTTACGGAGCAGTTTTTAGGTGTATAGAGCTTCTTGATCTCGCTTAATTCCGATTTGATCATTTTAAAACCTCCGGCTTATTTTTGCCCTAAGGCAACAACTAATTTTACCATAAAAACGGCTTATTAGATACCTGAAGCTGTAAAGCGGATTTTTCGTAATTATATTCGGTTGAAAAGGATGGCTTTAATTGCTAAAATGTAACACGCAAAAAACAAAAGTCACTAAGTGAGGAAGCCATGGAACAGTATAAGCAGGAATTTATCGATTTTATGATCGAGAGTCAGGTTCTCAAATTCGGAGATTTTACTCTCAAGAGCGGAAGAAAATCACCCTTTTTCATGAATGCGGGTGCATATGTCACCGGAAGCCAGCTTTCAAGGCTCGGAGAGTATTATGCTAAGGCAATACATGATAATTTCGGGGATGATTTCGATGTCCTTTTCGGACCCGCATATAAGGGAATCCCTCTCGGAGTCGCTACCGCCATTGCTTATTCCAAGCTTTACGGCAAGGACGTAAGATACTGTTCAAACAGAAAAGAGGTCAAGGATCACGGAGATACCGGAATCCTCCTCGGATCCAAGTTAAACGACGGTGATAAGGTCATTATGATCGAGGATGTTACCACTTCCGGTAAGTCCATCGAAGAGACCTATCCCATCATTAAGGCTCAGGCCGATGTGGAGATTAAGGGACTCATCGTATCGCTTAACCGTATGGAAAAGGGTCTTCACTCGGACGGAAGCGCACTGGATGAGATCAAGGCTACCTACGGATTCGATGCGGCCGCTATCGTAACCATGGCAGAAGTTACCGAATACCTGTACAATACCGAAAGACAGGGTAAGGTCTGGATCGACGATGAGCTCAAGAAGGCAATCGACGAGTATTACTCACTTTACGGAGCTAAATAAGAATCAAGTCTTAAGGAGTTACAAATGGAAGAAGAAAAGATCTACAAAGTAGTCAGAGCAACAGGCGCATGGGACCTTGCCATCGGCATTGCCACCATCATTCTCGGACTCGGTGCAGGCATCATGCTTGTTGTCAGCGGAGCTAAGCTGCTTTCATCCAGATCCAAGATAATGTTTTAAAAAATGCGCAGATCTTACATGTTTACAAACAGACGTCATCCCTATATCGGGATAATGTCTGCAATATTGGGAGTCATCGCCCTGATCTCTCTTTTATACGGGATCGGAAGCAGTTATCTGCTGGGCGGGGAGGTTTCCATGAGATTCGGAGCGGCTGCCCTTTTGGCCACTCTTTATTCTCTTGTGGGATGGTTTATGGGAGTTATGGCCGTCAGGCTTCCCGATTGTTTTAGGATAACCGGCGTGACAGGCATAATACTCAATACCTTAACACTGATCATTTCGGGATTTTTGCTCTGGATACCCACATAAACGTAAGCAAAAGCTTCGGACAAAGGTTCGGAGCTTTAATCATGTAAGTAAAGTGTTTTAGTACCAAATATTGTTATTATTTCTTTAAGATATTACTAAATGTAGATTAACAAACTTGCACAGATACCCTATTTTTAGTAAAATACCAATGGTTTTACATTTATAAGGAAAAGACTTAGGAGGAATGTGATGAGTACAGCTAAGAAAAAGCCCGCAGCAAAGGTTGGCATAGTCATGGGCAGTGATTCCGATATGCCCGTAATGGCTAAGGCGGCGGAAATCCTCGATAAGCTCGGGATAGGCTATGAGATGACCATTATCTCAGCTCACAGAGAGCCGGACGTCTTTTTTGAATATGCTTCATCCGCAGAGAAGAAGGGATTCAAGGTTATCATCGCGGGAGCAGGAATGGCGGCACATCTTCCCGGAATGTGTGCGGCAATCTTCCCTATGCCCGTAATCGGTATCCCCATGCATACCACATCCCTCGGCGGAAGGGATTCACTTTATTCGATTGTACAGATGCCCAGCGGAATTCCCGTTGCAACCGTAGCTATTAACGGTGGAGCAAATGCCGGACTTCTTGCAGCCAAGATCCTTGCGACATCGGATAAGGCGCTCCTTACCAAGCTTAAGAAGTATTCAGCTGATCTCAAGAAGCAGGTTCAGGCCAAGGATGCCAAGCTTCAGGAGATCGGATACAAAAAATACCTCGAGAACAAATAAATTTTTAAATAAAGGTGGACAAAATGGCACTTGATTACAAGTCAGCAGGCGTAGACATCGAAGCGGGTTACAGATCCGTCGAACTCATCAAAAAATGTGTTAGTGAGACTAACAGACCCGAAGTTATGGGAGGCCTCGGAGGATTCTCCGGAGCATTCTCCGCGGCAGCATTTAAGGGAATGGAAGAGCCGGTACTTTTATCCGGAACCGACGGAGTCGGAACCAAACTCAAGGCTGCTTTTATTCTTGATAAGCATGACACTATCGGTATCGATTGTGTTGCAATGTGTGTTAACGATGTAGCATGCGCAGGCGGCGAGCCTCTCTTTTTCCTTGATTATATTGCTTGCGGCAAGAACATTCCCGAGAAAATCGCTGAGATCGTAAAGGGTGTTGCCGAAGGCTGTAAGATGGCAGAGTGCTCACTTGTAGGCGGCGAGACCGCAGAGCATCCCGGAATGATGCCCGATGAAGAGTATGACATCGCAGGATTCTCTGTAGGTGTTGTTGATAAGAAGGACCTTATCACAGGCGAGAGCATCAAGCCCGGTGATGTACTTGTCGGAATCGGATCAAGCGGAATCCACTCCAACGGATTTTCACTTATCAGAAAAGTATTCGAGATGTCAGAGGAGTCCCTTAAGAAGTATTACGACGAGCTCGGTGAGACTCTCGGCGAAGCTCTTCTTACTCCCACCAGAATCTACGTAAAGGCTCTCAAGGCCCTTAAGAACGGCGGAGTTAAGGTTAAGGGATGCAGCCATATCACCGGCGGCGGATTCTTCGAGAACATTCCCAGAATGCTTCCTGACGGTACCAATGCGAAGATCGATAAGAACAGCTATGATATTCCTCCCATCTTCGGACTTATTCAGAAGACCGGATCCATCGAAGAGAATATGATGTACAGCACTTACAACATGGGACTCGGAATGGTGCTTGCTCTTGATCCCGCAGATGCGGACAAGGCTGTTGAGATCCTTAAGGGTGCCGGAGAGAAGGCTTATATCGTAGGAAGCGTGATCGCCGGAGAAAAGGGTGTGACCTTATGCTGAGAGTTGTCGTCTGTGTAAGCGGAGGCGGAACAAACCTTCAGGCAATAATAGACGGAGTTAAGGAAGGTACCATCACGGGAGCTGAGCTGGTAGGAGTTATCAGTAACAACCCCGGAGTAAAGAGCCTTGAAAGGGCTGAGAATGCAGGAATCCCCGCATTTGTTGTCAGACCCAAGGACTTTGCCGTAAGGGATGATTTCCACAAGGCATTTATGGATAAGCTGGCAGAACTCAAGCCGGACCTTATAGTTCTTGCGGGCTTCCTTGTAAGAATCCCCGAAGAGATGTGCAAGGTTTATCCCGGTAAGATCATAAATATTCATCCTTCGCTTATTCCTTCTTTTTGCGGAGTCGGTTACTACGGACTTAAAGTTCATGAGAAGGCACTGGAAAGAGGAGTCAAGATCACCGGAGCTACTGTTCATTTCGTAAACGAAGGTATGGACGAAGGCCCCATTATCGATCAGATACCTGTAAGGGTACTTGACGGTGATACTCCCGAAGTTCTTCAGAGGAGAGTTATGGAGGAGGCGGAATGGAAGCTTCTTCCCAAGGCTATAGATGATATTGCGAACGGACGCCTGGTCATGGAAAACGGCCGCGCCGTCAGAAAGGCATGATATGAAAATACTTTTAGTCGGTGGTGGCGGAAGAGAGCATGCGATTGCTTGTGCAATCTCAAAGAGCCCCAAATGTACCAAGCTTTATTGCGCGCCCGGAAATGCAGGAATTGCAGCTATTGCGGAGTGTGTTCCCATCGGTGTGATGGAATTTGACAAGCTCGTTGCTTTCGCCAAGGAAAAAGAGATCGATTTTGTGGTTATAGGACCGGACGATCCTCTTGTAGGCGGAATTGTTGATGAGTTTGAAAATGCGGGCTTCAGAACATTCGGTCCCCGCAAGAACGCAGCTATCCTTGAAGGCAGCAAGGCTTTTTCCAAGGATCTGATGAAAAAGTACAACATTCCCACCGCTGCTTACGAAACTTTCGACGATGCCGAGAAGGCTCTCGAATATCTCAGAACAAAAGCTGACTTCCCCATTGTTCTTAAGGCTGACGGACTTGCTCTCGGAAAGGGAGTTCTCATCTGTGAAGACCTTGCCCAGGCTGAAGCCGGAGTTAAGGAGATCATGGAGGACAAGAAGTTCGGAAGCGCCGGAAACAGAATGGTCATCGAAGAATTCATGACCGGAAGAGAAGTAAGCGTTCTTTCTTTTGTCGACGGCAAGACCGTCAAGATCATGTCCTCCGCTCAGGACCACAAGAGAGCGGGAGACGGCGATACCGGACTCAATACCGGAGGAATGGGCAATTTCTCACCCAGCCCCTTCTATACCAAAGAAGTTTCGGATTTCTGCGATAAATACATTTTCCAGCCTACGGTTGATGCGATGGCTGCTGAGGGACGACCTTTCCACGGTGTGATCTTCTTCGGCCTTATGCTCACTCCCAAGGGACCCAGGGTTCTCGAATATAATGCAAGATTCGGCGATCCCGAGGCTCAGGTGGTTCTTCCCAGGCTTGAGAATGATATTATAGATGTCTTCGAAGCCTGCATTGACGGAAAGCTCGATCAGATCGATCTTAAGTTCTCCGACAATGCTGCAGTGTGCGTAGTCCTTGCAAGTGACGGATATCCCGTGAAATATGAGAAGGGATTCCCCATTGAGGGGCTCGACAAATTCGAAGGCAGAGACGATGTATTCTGCTTCCATGCCGGAACCAAGTTCGACGATGCCGGAAGGATCGTAACAAACGGAGGAAGAGTACTCGGAGTTACTGCTCTCGGAAGCGACCTTAAGACCGCACGTAAGAATGCATACGATGCTACCGAGTGGGTATCTTTTGAAAATAAGTACATGAGACATGACATCGGCAAAGCTATCGATGAAGCATGAGTTCGGAGGAAAAAGGTAAAATGGAAACCAATAATCTAAGTAAGAAAATAAGACAGGCGGCCCTGACGATATTTATCGTAGCAGCAGTACTTATCGTATTATTCGGAAAGCAGTTCGCACTTACCGTATTTGCCAGTACCGGTAAGGTAACCGCAACCACCGCCAATGTAAGAGCGCAGGCAACCACTTCATCCGATGCGGTGGCTTCTCTTGCAAAGGGCGATACCGTTGAGATCAAGAGCCAGACTACCGGAACCGACGGAAAAGTTTGGTATGAGATCGTTGTAAATGCAACCACCACCGGTTACATCAGATCGGATCTGGTAGAGATCACCGACGGAACTACTCCCACCACCTCGGGCGGAGCAGAGACCACTACAACAACCACTACTACGACAACTACCACCACACCTCCTGTTGCAAATGCAGAGGGAATCACTCAGGTAGAGCCTGTCAGCGGAACAACCACCGCAGACGTTAACGTAAGAGCCGATGCTTCCACCAACAGTGAGATCGTAGCAAAGGCAAACAACGGACTTACCCTTACCGTAACAGGAACCAAGCAGGGTACCGACGGAAACACCTGGTATTATCTTTCTTTTACCAAGGACGGAGTAAGCACCACCGGTTACATCAGATCCGACTATGTAAGGCTTTCCGGAGATCTTAAGGAGCCCTCAACCGAGGAGCCTACCGAGGAGCAGGTTCCCACTACTACCGAGACTGTAGAGACTACCGTTCAGAAGCACTGGGATACTCAGGAGCAGACCGACGGATGGTTCCTTCTAGATTATGAGCAGGGTAAGCAGTACAATATCGACAATCTCTTCGAGATCAACGCTCACAATACCGAGCTTCTCGAAAAGCAGGAAGGTAAGATCAAATCCCTCAGAACCATCCTTATCATTCTTGTTCTTGTACTTGTAGCTACCATTGTTGCGGCAGTGTTCTTCTTCATGAAGTGGAAGGATCTGGACGACAGGGCAGCATTTGCGGAAGCGGAGAAAGAAAGAGCCAAGAGAATAGCCGGACACGGTGAAGGCAGAAGACCCGAGCGTTCAAGCGAGCGTTCATCCCGTCCCGCATCACGTGAAGGTGCACGCAGGGAAGCTGCCGGAGAACGCAGAAGACCTGTTGAAGGTGCTGCAAGGGCAGAGAGACAGCCTGCCGAAAGAGCAGCAAGAGCACAGGGCGGAGAGAGAAGACCTGTAGACGTACAGAGAGGACAGAGCTCACACACCGTAAGACCTGCTGACGGAGAAAGAAGAAGTGCCGAGGCCGACAGAAGAGCTGAGGACAGAAGAGCCGAGGACAGAAGAGCGGCCGAGCCCGTACGTGAAGCCGCAAGAGAGCCCATGCCCGAAGATGAGGCACCCGTTGAGTACATCGAAAGAAAGCCTCACAGAAGTGCAAGACCTCAGTCGGATCCCGTTGTTAAGGACCATCACAGAAAGCAGCTCGTCGATGATGACGATGATGAATTTGAGTTCGGATTCCTCAACTGGGACGATGACGACAAATAATTGAAAAACTTATCGGGAGGGCTTAAAAACCCTCCCGTTTTCTTTTATTAAAAAAGCTTTAAAAAGCCGCGTAATTGTTGACCCGGTACACGCTTTGTTATATCTTATATATAACAGTATTTTATCCGCAGGAATCGGGGATCTGAAGATCGTCCGTGACCGGAAAGGAGGAAGAGATGTATATAGAAATAGATTTCAACAGTGACGAAGCCATATATAACCAGCTTTGCGACCAGATAATCATGGGAATAGCGGCAGCAAGGTTATGCGACGGCGATCCTCTTCCTTCCGTAAGACAGCTTGCTGATGATATCGGTATAAATATGCATACGGTAAATAAGGCATATACGGTACTCAGGCAGCAGGGATATGTCAAAGTGGACAGAAGACGCGGGGCGGTTATCAGCGTGGATCCCGGTAAGGTCAATGCACTGGCCGAACTTAAGGAGAGCCTGAGAGTTGATATCGCACGTGCATCCTGCAGAAATATCTCGCGCGAGGATGTACACAAATTAGTAGATCAGATCTTCGAAGAATACAGATCCGATCAGTCAGGAGAAAAAGGTGGAAGGTAATTATTCCGAAAAAGCAAAGATCTCGCTTCAGATCGCATCGAAGTGGGCAAGTAAGCTTCACCAGAGTTATATAGGTTCTGAGCACATCCTTCTTGGACTTGTGCTTAATTCGGACAGTATGGCAGGCAAGGTTCTTGCGGCAAACGGAACCGATCCCGATAAGCTTACCAACATGATCAGGGATATGATCAGTTTTAACACAGCACTTGCCATCGAATCCAAGGAAACATATTCCCCCAGAGCAAGAGGCATATTGGAAGAAGCAGCAAGGACTGCAGCAAGATTCGGTCGCGAACTTGTCGGGACCGAGCATATTCTGTTGTCTCTTATCAAAGAAGGCGAGAATGTTGCGGTAAGACTTCTTGCAACAATGGGCATCAATCCCATGAAGGTCTACGCGGATACCCTTGCGGCAATGGGACAGGATCCCAGACTTGCCAGAGAAGACCTGATGCAAAAGGGTGACGGCGACGGGGACAAGATGTCTGTTCTCGGACAGTATTCCAGAGATCTGACCAAGCTTGCGGCAGAGGGAAAACTAGATCCCGTTATCGGCAGGAAGGATGAGATCAAGAGGATCATCCAGATCCTTTCAAGGCGTACCAAGAATAATCCCTGTCTTATCGGTGAGCCGGGCGTAGGAAAGACCGCGGTTGTTGAAGGGCTTGCCATGCTCATCGCATCAGGCGATGCTCCCGATACTGTCAGGAATAAGAGACTACTTACACTGGATCTTCCCGGAATGGTCGCAGGAAGCAAATACCGCGGCGAGTTCGAGGAGAGAGTTAAACGTGTTATAAGAGAGGTTGAGGAAAGCGGAAACATCATTCTTTTCCTCGACGAGATCCATACCCTTATCGGTGCCGGCGGAGCGGAAGGTTCCATCGATGCATCCAATATCATGAAGCCTTCGCTTGCAAGAGGAGAGCTTCAGCTCATCGGTGCTACCACCATCGATGAGTATCATAAATATGTCGAGAAAGATGCCGCTCTCGAGAGACGTTTCCAGCCCGTTATGGTGGAGGAACCCACAGAGGAAGAGACCGTAAGGATCCTGGAGGGCATCAAACATAAATACGAAGATCATCACAATATCGAGATCACTTCGGACGCCATAGAAGCTGCCGTAAGACTGTCCGCAAGATATATCAATGACAGAAATCTTCCCGACAAGGCCATTGACCTTATCGACGAAGCTGCCGCATCCGCACATCTTAAGAGCCTTGAGGTTCCCGAGAAGCATAAGTCCATTCTTGATGAGATCAACAAGATGGACAGACAGATCGAGCTTTCCATCAGAATGGAAGCATTCCTTCAGGCACGTGAGATCAAGTTAAAACAGGACGAGCTTATCAAGAAATATGATAAAGCTCTTAAAAAGAGCGAGGCTGACAAGAATGTCCGCAAGGGCAGCATCGGTGAGGACGACATTGCCAAGGTTGTTGCAATGTGGACCAAGATCCCCGTTACCAAGCTCAATGAAAAAGAAAGCGACAGACTGCTTAAACTGGAATCCATCCTTCACAAGAGAGTCATCGGTCAGGAAGAGGCTGTTGAGGGCATTTCCAAGGCCATGAGAAGAGGAAGAGTGGGACTAAAAGATCCGAAGAGACCCGTGGGTTCATTCCTTTTCCTCGGACCTACAGGTGTAGGTAAGACCGAGCTTTCCAAGGCGCTTGCGGAGGCAATGTTCGGTTCCGAAGATTCTCTTATCAGGATAGATATGTCCGAATATATGGAGAGCTTCTCAACTACCAAGATGATCGGATCGCCTCCGGGATATGTAGGCTTTTCCGAGGGCGGACAGCTCACCGATAAGATCAGGAATAATCCTTATTCCGTAGTTCTCTTCGATGAGATTGAGAAGGCTCATCCCGACGTATTCAATATACTGCTTCAGGTTCTTGATGACGGACATCTGACAGACTCTAAGGGCAGAAAGGTTTCATTTAAGAACACCATCATAATCATGACATCAAATGCCGGTGCACAGAGGATCGTAGATCCGAAGAATCTCGGATTCGGTGCATCAAGCGGCGGAGAAAAGGCCGATTATGAGAGGATGAAAGCGGGAGTTATGGAGGAGGTTAAGAAGTCCTTCAAGCCCGAGTTTATCAACAGAATAGATGACATCGTGGTATTCAGTCAGCTCAGCGATCAGAATCTCAAAGATATCGTTGACCTGCTTGCATCGCAGCTTGCTGCAAGATGTAAAGAGCAGATGGACATCGAACTTAAGCTTGCTCCTTCCGTTAAGAAATATCTTATCGACAAGTATGCCGACAGGAAGATGGGCGCAAGACCTTTAAAACGCGGAATTCAGAATGTTGTTGAGGACAGACTCGCAGAGGAGATCCTCAGGAAAAATATAAGACCCGGTGACAGAGTGACATGCACATGCTCCGGAGATAACATTGTATTTAAATCCGCTAAGCCAAAGACAACAAAATAACGGAGGTTAAAAAAATGGCTGAGATTATTTACACGGACGACAAAGGAAAGCTTGCTTTCGGAGATCATCATCTTAAGGAGAAGACGAAAGTAGAGGACTTCCCTTTCGGAGGGGATCTTCTCAAGGTTAAGACCTATGAGGATATCACCAGATTCGAGAAGAACGGTTTAGTAGTCTATGAGTCCGTGCCCGGAACCACCGTAACCGATTTTACCGAGACTGCGGACTCCATGGAGTTCACTGTAAGCGGCAAGGGTTCGGTTTCCATTACTCTCGGACTTGCCGATGATACTCTTTATAAGGTAAAAGAAGACGATAAGGAGACCGGTACAGTTAAGACCGGACTCGGCGGAAAGCTTTCCCTTTCCCTTGATCTTTCAAATAACCGCAAGGCAGTCGTAAGCGTTAAGAAGGCTTGATAATGGCAAAGGCTAAGCAGACAAGTGTATATTTCTGCCAAAGCTGCGGATATGAATCGGCAAAATGGATGGGGCAGTGCCCGGGGTGCCACGAATGGAATACATTCGTGGAGGAGCCTGTAGTTAAGGCTGATCCCGGGAGTGCCTCATTTCGCATATCATCTGCGGCAAAGGGTAACGGAAGCGCAAAGGCTCTTTCCGAGATCACATCTCTTAATGATGTGTCTTTAAGTGAGGGAAAGAGGGATTCATCCGGAATCGCAGAGCTGGACAGAGTATTGGGCGGAGGAGTTATGAAGGGCTCACTTACTCTCATAGGCGGTGATCCCGGAATAGGAAAATCCACACTTCTTCTTCAGGTGTGTAGAAATATGTCCGCAGCCGGCCTTAAAGTGTTGTATGTTTCGGGTGAGGAATCCAAGGCCCAGATCAGGATGAGAGCGGACCGTATCGGTAAATTTACCGGTGATATGAAGCTTTTGTGTGAGACGGATCTCGGTATAGTATCGGAGGCGGTCAGATCCGATAAACCCGACATTTGTGTCATAGATTCCATACAGACAATGTACAGCACCGAAGTATCATCCGCACCCGGATCCGTTTCTCAGGTAAGGGAATCCACTCAGGTGCTGATGCAGCTTGCCAAGGTTCTCGGAATATCCATATTTATAGTCGGTCATGTCACCAAGGAAGGAACCGTTGCGGGCCCCAGAGTATTGGAGCACATGGTCGATACGGTTCTCTATTTTGAAGGGGACAGGCACGCTTCCTACAGGATCTTAAGGGGTGTTAAAAACCGTTTCGGCTCCACCAACGAGATCGGTGTTTTCGAGATGAGAAGCGAAGGACTTACCGAGGTTACCAATCCTTCCGAATATCTGCTGGACGGAAGACCTATTGATGCATCCGGTTCCGTTGTATCCTGCAGCATGGAGGGTACAAGGCCCATTCTTATAGAGATCCAGAGTCTCGTATGCAGATCCAATCTGGGAATTCCCAGAAGACAGGCATCGGGCGTTGATTATAACAGGGTGAACCTGCTTATGGCCGTACTTGAGAAAAGATGCGGACTTCACTTGGGTGACTGTGACGCGTATGTCAATCTTACCGGCGGAATGAAGCTTTCGGAGCCTGCCCTTGATCTTGCCATGGTGCTTGCCATAGTGTCATCTTTTAAGAATGTCTGCATTCCTCCCGATGTGGTGGCTTTCGGCGAAGTGGGATTATCGGGTGAGGTCAGGACCGTGTCCCAGGTTTCTCAGAGGGTTTCCGAGGCAGTGAGGCTTGGATTTAAGACTATAATAGTGCCTGCATCCGTACTTTCCGAGGCTAAGAAGGCAGCGGGCAAGGATACCGAGATCATAGGCGTATCCAACGTCAGAGAAGCTTCCGACAAAGTAATGTAAATTTTGCTTGCCTTGAAAAAATGCATGTTGTATAATACGTGAGTCGGTCGTTTTACGGCTAATAGGGGAATAGTACAATGGTAGTGCGGCGGTCTCCAAAACCGTTAATGGGAGTTCGATCCTCTCTTCCCCTGCTAAAGAGCGTTTCCTTTTCGGGAAGCGCTTTTTTTGTTATAATCTCCCTATGTTTGGAGGCGCTTATGGAACGCAATATACTTCATGATTACATTATCTCTCTTGGCGGAAGCGAAGAGCTCTGGACCAGGATAAGTTCCTGTGAGGGAGTGTATAAGGAACTCGAATATTGGTGCACGAACGGAAATCTTCTCGGGGAATACTGTCCCAAGGGGATTTCTATTTCCGATTGCATAGCCTGGCAGGTGGATCATTTCAAGGCTTACATGGACAGGGAAGAGAATAACAGATGGCACAGGGAGAGGCTTTTTCTGCAGAGCCTGGAGACTCTACTTGACATCAGTGACGGTTCCGAAGAGATACTCCGCAAGATCACCGGAGAAAACGGTGAATCGGGGACTGACAGGGAAGATGTGTGATCTGTGACAGACTTTTTAGTTTTCCGATTTTTGTGATTTTTGACACTTGTATCATAATAAAAATATGTTAAGATATTAAGTGCCTGCCCTTTTGAACGGGCGGACTAAAAGCGGGGATACGAATATGGGGAATACGACTGATTCATCTGAATACCTGCGGGCTCTGATGCAGGATTACAAAATGAAAATAGGTCCTCTTACGGAGTTCCTTCCCTGGCTCGGACAGGCCACGGAAAGTGCCGTAAGCAATTATTCCGGGAACGGCGTTACACAGGCCAGCATTTCTTTTCCCGTGTATTCTTCGGAACTTATGGCTTTCATTAAAGCCTGTAAGGTATCCGGGCTGATGGACCGCAATTATCCTTATGTATATTCCAGAAGAGCCATTAAGACTCACGATCAGGAACGCAGACTGATAGTCAGCGCCACATGGAAAGAATGGGATGTGCTGTGCGGAATACTAAGCAAGTATGTTCTCGGAGGTCAGACCAGATCTACTTTCTGGAGAGAAGGAATCACCGAGCAGATCTTTTATCTGACGGTCAGCAAGATGAGAGAGATCACCGATTTCTGGGACGGTAATACAAGTAACTAATGCGGATTTTCTTCGCAGAGGAACGGGAGAGTTCAGATGGGCGACAAATCAATTCAGAAAAAGCAGTATATTATCGATGTAGCGGCTAAGGTTTTCGCTGAAATGGGCTACAAGAACGTCACCATGAAGGACGTTGTTGATGCCTGTGAGATCTCAAGAGGCGGCCTCTATCTTTACTACGAGAGCACCGCTCAGCTGTTCATCGATGTTATGAAATCTCAGGCAGAGGCAGGAAATGATTTTACTTCCCTTATAAGTGATGATGCCACTGCCGCAGATATACTTCTTCTTTTCCTTCAGGAGGAGAAGAAAGAGCTCTTCAAGAAAAAGGGCAATCTGAACCGTGCATATTACGAGTTCTATTTTGATGAGAAACCTTCCAAGGCCGATAATGTCCTTAAGAAGAAGTTCGATTCGAATATGAAGATGATCGGAAAGCTTATCGAGATCGGAGTTGAGAGCGGAGAGTTTACCTGTGAGGATCCTCTCACCGCTGCCTTCAACATATTGTATGTGATCGAGGGAATGAAGACCACGGCACTTACACTCGGTATATCATCCGATTCCTATGACAGACAGATCCTTTATATCTTAGAGTCACTCGGAGTCGAAGCTTGAACCTGATCACTATATGAAAACAAGAAGGCTTCAGAAGGGAAAATCTTTTCTGAGGCCTTTTTTAAGAAAGAAGGATATAAAATGAGCGTCAGAAGAGTCTATGTAGAAAAGAAAAAACCCTACGCCGTACAGGCAAAGCACTTAAGACATGATGTCAGGAATTTCCTCGGCATTAAGATCGATGACATGAGAGTGTTCATCAGATACGATTCCGAGAATATTTCGGATGCAACTTTCGAAACTGCCTGCAAGACGGTTTTTTCGGAGCCTCCCGTTGATGACATCTATCAGGAAAAGCTTCCTCTTGATGAGGGAACCAGAGCATTCTCAGTGGAGTTCCTTCCCGGACAGTTCGACCAGAGAGCAGACTCTGCCGTTCAGTGTATAAAGTTCCTAAATGAGAACGAAGATCCTATTATCCAGACCGCAGTTGTATATGCGGTTATCGGAAATATCACTGATGATGAGTTTAACCGTATCAAGGGATATCTCATTAACCCTGTCGATTCAAGAGAAGCAGGATTGGATAAACCTGACACTCTTGTCGTAAATTATCCCGAACCCGAAGATGTTAAGACCTTTGACGGTTTTGCAGACAGCCCCGAGGCTGAGCTTAAGAAGCTCTATGATTCACTCGGACTTGCAATGACCTTCAAGGATTTCCTTCATATCCAGAATTATTTCAAGAACGATGAGCATCGTGATCCTACCGTAACCGAGATCAGAGTTCTTGATACATATTGGTCAGATCACTGCCGTCACACCACTTTCTCCACCGAACTTACCGGAGTTAAGTTTGATGATGGTGCATACAAGGCTGCTTTTGAGAAGTCTTTCGAAGAGTACATGAATACAAGAAAAGACCTCTTCGCTGACCGCCCTGACAAGTTCTCATGCCTTATGGATCTTGGAACCATCGCAGCTAAGCGTCTGAGAAAAGAAGGAAAGCTCGAGGACGAGGAAAAGTCCGATGAGATCAA
>JAEEGK010011772.1_pt1 | contig 19934 bp, 18 predicted proteins | sample 8958771 | NCBI WGS metagenome assembly JAEEGK01 (sample SAMN16246547, study PRJNA631951) | gut metagenome | biome: gut microbiome; feature: rumen; material: SC-attached | host: Bos | place: Iran: Karaj | collected 2018-10
GCAGAGGAAAAGTACACCAATGGAATTACCCTGTATACAATGAAAAAAGAAAGTACTTTCTTTGAAGGTAACGAAAAAATCGGAAAATTGTATGCAGATTTAGCTGACATTAATTATCTTCTTGCCGGAGATTATGATAATGCTGCTGTAAATTATAAGAGTGCAGTTAATCTTGGGTATGATAATCCTTCAATAAGATACAGACTCGGTTATATGAGTTATATCAAGAAAAATTATCAGGATGCATTAGGCTCATTTATGAAAGCAGGCGAGGGTAATGTAAAAGTTGACAATCTTCTGTTTGCTATGGGAAATACTCTTGCTCTCCGCAATGATGATTATGCGGCCGAAGGCTATTTTGAGCAGCTCATTAATCGGCTTGATTATGAAGTTATTCAGGCGGGCGGAAGTATGTATCCGCAGACTAATACAGACCAGCATGATCTGGTTACTCTTTATCTTTATGCCGCTAACAATTACGGTGTTGTGCTTCATAAAATTGCACGCAGAACGGGCAATAGTCAGAAGAATGCGCAGTCGATTGTGCAGTTCCAGCAGTCTTTGAGAGCCTGGGATTCTTTAACTAGAAATCAAACTTCTATGAAACGTCTGGAAGGCAGTAATCTTGCTGCGGAAAATATAAAATATGTAACTCATCCTCTTACGGATTTTGAACCTTCAATTTATCTTGATATTCCGAAAACTTTGACGGATCAGGAAAGACTTTAATTGAATTGAAAGCTGCTTGATTTGATTGAGTTAGCAGAATGGAATAATTATTTATGGATAAAAAGATATTTGTACGAGATAAAAAAACACTCTTAAAAGAGCTTTTCAGAAAATCAATTCATCTTATCAGTGCTGTTATTCCATTTTTGCTTTCAAAATATTACTGGCCGGTAATCATTGGATTTATGATTATTGTTGTTCTTTATTATTTTTCTGAACTTTTCAGACTGGAAGGCCATGAAATTCCGCTTATTTCTTTTGTGACTGAAACTGCTTCGCGCAAGAGGGATGAATGTAAGTTTGTTCTTGGACCTGTGACTCTTGTTTTGGGGATTTTATTTGCGGCCCTTGTTCTTCCTCTTGAATATGCTAAGGTTGGGATATACGCTCTGTCGTTTGGGGACGGGCTGGCCAGTCTGGTGGGAAAGGCGATCGGTAGGGTAGAGATTCCTCATACTGGCGGAAAAACATTAGAGGGAAGTCTTGCCTGTTTGATTGCTGTTTTTACGAGTACCTTTATTGTTACAAATAATCTTTTGGTCAGTCTTCTGGTTGCTTTAATGGCAATGTTTATAGAAGTTTTGCCTTTAAGCGATTTTGATAATATGATTATTCCAATCTCAATCAGTTATTTTTATTTTATTCTCTGCAATTATATTGGGCTTTAATTTACTCTTTCCACAAATACTGATTATGCAGTTCTTTAAGGTACATAAAAGTTCCCACAGACAAAAATGAAGCTGCAATTATAAATTTTAAAAGATTTGTGGCGTCAAAGAGACAATAAATCCCTAAGGCCAGCAGTAAAAATCCCATTGTTGTCTTCTGAGAATACAAATGATTTTTGTTCTCTACAAAAAGATAAACAATACTGGCAAGAATTATAATTATACTTGCTATGTTCAAGGTATTCTTAAATGAATAATCTACAGAATAATTAGGGCAGGTAACGGCGGTATTCAATGGAATAATTTGTGCAAAGAAAATTGAAAGCAGGGTGATTATAAAAATGTTTTTTTCTATTTCCTGTCGCTGCTCCACTGTTCCAAGAATTGTTGTGCATAAAAGAGAAAGAGGAATCATCAGTCGTGCAAAAAGGCTGGCATTTCCGCAAAAAATTAAAAGATTTGAATAGGTTTCGGAAATGTTCAGAAGCGGGATTAAGAGACGGAAGGAATCAACCAGACAGGCTACTAAAAATAAGTAAAAATATACAATATCTGAAGCCTGTGTTTTTTCAAAGCTTCTGAATAAAATCATACTTGAGACACTTACATAGGTTATCTGAAAATAAAGGGCGCCAATAACAACGTAGGGATTATATTTTGTAAGGAAAAAGGTTGACTTTGACGTATAAAGCAGCTGGATGTTAAGATTTTTTGTCAGAAGCTGCCAGAGCAGGAGGAAGATTTCTGATAATAATATAATTGTAGAAATAATAAAGAGAATTATATTCAGCCTGTTTCTTGTTCTGATTGTCATGTTTAAATATTAACGTCTAGAGAAATAATAGTAAAGACTTAAAAAAATAATCCGAAAATTAAAGAGTATAAAGAACTGTTTATTTTTCAGTTTATTTTACGGGAGGATTAGATGAAAAAAATCTTGTTAATAGGCCTTGCATTCTTGTTCAGCCTTGTGGCTTTATCTGCCGGTGATGTTGCAACTTTTGTTGATAAGGGATTTTCAGAAGATGGAAAATACTATGTTTTTGGACAGTACGGAAGAACTGATAAAAAATATCAGGGTTGGGCAGAAATATATCAGGTAGATATTGCCAAAAATGATTTTGTCTCTTGTGGTGTATTTAAGACAAAACCATCTGCAGTTACAGCAGATAAAAATGGTGTGGAAGTGTATGAGGCACTTGAGGCTAAAAGCTATTTCTATTTAAAGAATCTTAATTGCAAAAAAGCAGATGCTAATCAGCTTATGTATATCTGTGATGACGTAAATAAAAGCGGAACAGATAAAATTGTTTTCAAGGATTTTAATGGTTCAGAAATTGACAGCCCAAATACTTTTAATATTCAACTGGTTCCAACTATCTCTGGCTATGGAAAGAATGTGAAATCTTCATTTTATATCATGGTAGAAAAAAAAGATGCTGATGGCAATCTTATTTCACGAACTCAGGTTGGTTCACCAGATGTTGTAAGAAGTGGTGTAAGCGGCTACAAAATTGAAAAAATTATGTGTGACAAAAGTGAACATAATTTAATTTTTGTAGTTGAAAAAACTGTGGAAGATGAAGACGGAGTTTCTATCCGATATATGGTTGAAACTGCGATTATTAAGTAAAAAAAAATAAAAATTTGTTATTTATTTAAAAATATTTTTGTAAATGGTCCGAAATCTTTGTTTTGCGACTAATATATATATAATTAAATGTGGTTAGATTTTCTACATTTTTTTTCTCCGATTTAAGCCGTACAGATTGTTTGTCTGTATGGCTTATTTATTTTTAACGAGGTGTTTATGAATCGAAGAAAAATAAAGGAAGTGTCTGTTATTTTACTGGAAGCTCTGCTTATTGCGGGAGTTGTTTTGTTTTCACTGGGACCAGTTTCGTGCAAGGTTACTGCGGAAGGTATCAAAATGCTTGACGGCGATTATGTTCCGCCGGTACTGCAAGGAGTTTCTGTAATTGACTCAAATACTGTGGAAATGATTTTTTCGGAAGAGGTGAACCTGAACGCTTGTGTTGTTTCTCCTTTTATCGAGGGAATTTCAGATTCACAAAAGAGTTCACAAACTGAAGAATTGTCTGAAGCACTCGCGGCGGCGTCTGGGGCCTTTGGTTGTATTGCTGTTAATGTTGAGTATGCAGCAGAGAATTCGGTTGTGTTAATTCGCCTGGAGGAAGAAATGGAAACGGGTAAGAAATACGAACTTTACGGTAATGTGAAGGATAAAATCGGAAATACCCTGACTTTTTCTGTGCCTTTTGTGGGATTTAATGCGAGAATTCCTAAGATAATTATGACTGAGATTCAATCTGAAACAATTAGTGGTCAGAAGTCGATTGAAAAACAGGATGGAACTTATCGAACAGAGTTTGTTGAGTTTCTTGCTTTATCGGATGGAAATCTTGCTGGACTAGAGCTTTGCAGTGGTTATGACGGAGAGTCACGGAAGTTTCTTTTTCCTGTGGTTGAAGTCAAGCGGGGCGAAGTGTTTCTTGTCCATCTCAGAAATAAGGGGAATGGCTGTGTGAATGAAATTGATGAAAATCTTGGGTTAGCTTATGGGATTTATACTAAGGCTGACGTGAGAGATTTATGGTCAGAAGAAACTGAAACTGCACTGGGGAATAAAACTGATGTTTTAATTGTGAGAAACAGGGCGGACGGTAAAATAATGGATGCTTTTTTTTATGCAGCTGAAGAAACGGAGAAGTGGCAGAAATCTATGGGAATGTATGCAGAAGAAGCTGTTGCTTATGGAATCTATCCATCTTCTGATATAGAAGAAGCTTTTATTACACAAGGATTAACAGCTACAAAAACTATTGTCAGAAAAAATGCTGTGGAATTACTTGAAAAAGCTTTATCTGATGAGGAGATAGAATACCCTATAGAAAATAACCGTGATTTCTGGGCAATTTCAGGCGAAGCAAGTCCGGGCTTATTGTAAGATTCTTGTAATATATGTGATAAGGAATGTGATAATGTATTTGTAAAAAAAGATTCTTTATGTTACAGTTAGCCTTATGGTTGAATTATTAGCTCCTGCGGGAAATATAGAATCACTTGACGCTGCAATTGGTGAAGGTGCCGATGCTGTTTATTTGGGATTGAAAAGTTTCAATGCAAGAATGCGCACGACAAATTTTGCATGGAATCAGTTTGAGGCGGCGGTAGAGGCTCTTCATCGTCAGAATAAAAAAATCTATGTTACTGTAAATACCGTTTGTGAAGAGCGGGAAACTGAAAGGTTGTACAGATTTCTTGCTTATTTAAATGAGATTCATCCAGATGGTTTAATTGTTCAGGATTATGCTGTCCTCAGAATGGTGCAGGAGTTTTTTCCTGAAATTGAAGTTCACGCTTCTACCCAGATGAATGTTGAAAGCTCAAATGCTGTACGTTTACTGCAGAAGAATGGGGTAAAAAGAGTCGTTCTTGCAAGAGAGCTGGGACTTGAAGAAATAAAGAAAATCAAAAATGAAACAGGTGCAGAACTTGAAGTTTTTGTTCATGGAGCTTTGTGTGTAAGTGAATCTGGTCTGTGTCTTTTCTCAAGCTTTTTGGGTGGAAAATCAGCTAATAGGGGAATGTGTGCACAAGCTTGCCGTCGTTTTTATACGGCAGAAGTTCCGGGCGGAATTAAGCAGGGCTATTATTTTTCTCCTTGCGATTTACAGCTTATAGATCAGATTCCTGATTTGATAGAAGCTGGTGTTGATTCTTTTAAAATTGAAGGCCGCATGAAAAGTGCAGAATATGTTGGTAGTGTTGTTTCTGCTTATCGTTATGTAATAGATCATTATAAAGAAGATAAAAAAGGTGCAATTGCTGCCGGAAAGCGAATGCTGGCTTCTGATTTTGCCAGAGCCAAAACTACGTATTGGTATGGATTTAATTCGCATGAAGAAGGCGTTCAAAATGCTGCTTCTAAAATATTGAATCCTGATCAGGCTGGTGGAACTGGTATTTTTCTTGGTAAAATCGCTGCAACTAAGCCGGCTCAAAAAGAGTTAATTGAATCAATAAAGCAGTCTCTTCTTACAGCTAATGCAGGTTCAAAACCAAAGGAAATGGTAAGAATCCAGATGGCTTATTTGACAGGCGGAAGTTATGAGCCTGATCCTGGTGATTCAATTCGTCTGCATAAAAAGGACGATTCCGGTCGTGAAAGTCATAAAATCCGTTCTGTTGAAATTGAGGCTGACGGAAAGCATTGGATTGATATACCTGAAGGTTTTACAGTGGGAGATAGTGTTTATCTTCTACAAATCAAATCTAGTTCAAAACGATACAATCATGTATTGCCAAGAGATTTGAGTACTTACAGAAAGCAGCCTAAAGATCAATTGCTTCCAATTCTTGATTTGACGCCGGTAAAGGATAGAGAGTTGTCATATTTTCCTGAAGGTATTTATGTTCAGGTTTCATCAATTCCAGATGTTTTTGCAATTCAGGGCTTGAAGCCTGTCCGCGTAATTATTGAGTATAATTCAGAAACTTCCTATGATTTACTTAATCATAAGACAGTTCTTCCATTTTCTAAAAAACAGATTTATATTTCACTGGATCCTTTCTGCGCTGCGTCCCAGGAAGATAAGCTTTCTGAAGAACTCAAGATATTGATAGAAGATGGTTATGTAAACTTTGTTGTAAATAATATTGCACATATTCAAATGCTCAATGGAAGAAAGGTAAATCTGATAGCCGGACCTTATCTTTATACCTTTAACCGCTGGGCAGTTTCCTGGCTGGAAAATCAGAATATAGGTGCTTTTGTAATGCCTCTTGAAAACTCAAGGCGTAACCTGGAAGCAACTTTTGAAGCTACGGTTCGTTCACGCGTGCTTGTTCCTGTTTTTGCATATCCAGCTTTGTTCCGAATGCGTTTCAAACTGCCTGAAAATTATGATTTTACTTACTTTGAAGACAAGGAAGAAAAAGTTTTCAAGGTTAATTCTACTGATGATGGTTCATTTGTAATGCCGGAAGAACCTTTCTCCATTGTGGACAAAATGAACTTTATTTCTGCAGCTGGCTTTAAGCGCCTGCTCATTGATTTTTCAAAAACAAAAGTTTCACGCAGTCAAATAAAAGCAATTTCGTCTTCCATGATAAAGGGGCAGCCTTTGCCGGATGTATCAAGATTCAACTGGAAGGATGGATTTTATTCTCCTCAGCAAATTGAAGAATACAAGGCTGCGAATGAAAGAAGCCGAATGCAGAAAGAAGTCGGTAAAAATACTGTGACTAAGATTTCCAGAAATAATAGCCACAGTAAAGGCCGAAAAAACTAAGAGAGTTTACTTTCTAGAAAACTACACTTTCTTCTTCCGAAACAGAATCGGCTTCTGCCTGAGTTTCTTTTGGAATTGAATTTTCAACTTTTTCAGCATCATCTTCCTTTGTAGAAGCACTTCCAGAAACAGAATTGTCTTCTGTTTCTGAATCCGCTGGTTTTACCAATTTTGGTTTGTATTCAATATGTTCAGCAACAATAAAAACCTTGCTGACATTTTTACCATCATTGTCCTTCCAACGATTTTGCTTAAGACGACCAACAACACGCACCCCACGACCTTTGCTACTTTGTTTTTCGCACACTTCAGCCATTTTTCCATAGGCTTCAACATCGAAAAAAGACACTTCTTCAAAAGACTCTCCGCTTGAATTCTTAGTAAAGCGGTTCACTGCAAGAGGAAATTTACATACTTTAAATCCCTTTGCCGGTTCACTCAATTCTGCCTGTCTTACGACATTTCCTTCAAGAATGATTGAGTTTAATTGATTCATAAACATCTCCTGTTTAATAAAAAGAATACCTTGAGTTCGGCCGAAACTCGTCATAGAATGTCCAAACATCCTATACCTACTATTAGTCGAAAAATGAAGATTTCGGACCATTTTTGAGAAAAAAAATAATAATTTTTTGTTATTCTCTAGAAATTACAGAAAACTGCGAACAATCAGAGAAAAGTTACTTTGAATTGCTGACCAGACGGAGCATATAAAGTTCTATATATTCTTTTAAAACTTTTTCTTCGCCAATACGCTGCATATTCGGAGTTTTGACAAGGTTTTCAGCAAGACTTTCCAGTCTTTGTTTTGTAAGAGAAGATGCGGATACAGTTCTGAGAACACGGCGTGTATAATCGCGAATCAAAGAGTTTACATCATCTGTAAGATTTTTACGGTTTTCCTTGCCTATCATTTTATTCCATTGCGTAATAAGAAAATTCAGTTCACGGTCAAGATTGGAACCTTCAGGAATTAATTCTTTTGAAAGAATAATGGCTTGTTCGGCAAGTGCCTGTTGTCTGGTTAATTTTTGACCTGTATGCTGACCTTCCGCTTCCTCCTCAAATGGATTTTTTACAATTGATGGAGTCTTTTCTGCGATTTTCTTTTTATTGCGGAATAAACCTATAAACCATGAAAGCACAGGCAGTGAATAAATAAAGGGAAGTTTTGCCTTTGCATGAGACAAAATTGATTCTCTCTTTAGAAGGAGAAGTCTACTGTATGGAAGCAGTTTATCATCATTGAAAATCTGGAAGGAATCCATTAGTGTATCTGCACTTTTTTCGTATGCCAGAGAGGCCATGAACTTTGCTGTAAGAAGAGCATACAAAACCGGAGATTTGTCTTCAACAATCTGTTCCAGGACAGCTTCAAATTTATCATCATGAGTCATTTCTGGAAGCTTGTTGTATTCAAGCAGATTCTTGTACCATTTTTCGGTAAGATAAGTTTCAACCGAAACATGAGCTTCGTTACAAAGACGGACAACAAGAGGAATAACATTTTCCTTGTAAACGTAGTATTTATTTTCGGAAGCCACTTTAAAGACAAGCAGGGAAGGGAGAACATTTTGCTCAGCTTCTGTTGATTCTTTTGTAATGAAATCTTTTAAATCATCTTCTGAGTACTGACCATAAAGAAGACGTCCATTTTTATCATGGAATTTTAAAATCTGATCCTGTGAATAATAGAAGGGAGCTTTTAAAAGATTATCCTTTAATTCTTTTAGAGCTTCTTCGCGTCGTTTGCTCAATTGAATTTTCTGTTTAAGATATGTGTTGTTAATTTCTGAAATTTGAACGGACTGAAGAATATTTGTGTCTTCAATTGTTCTGTCTTGAATCTTTTCAAAATCAAGGCGCAGGTAATAACAAAGCTGATTCCACAGATAATAATCATCATCATCAGAAAATTCATGATATTCGTTGTTTTCCGGATCAATATATTTAGCAAAAAAATGCTTAATAGAAATTTCTCTGTTCGGACTGGAAGAACGCAGCTTTTTATTAAGATAATCATGAAATTCTTCTTTTTTAACGATTTTTATAATTTTTTTCTGTGCAATTTCCAGCAGAGTTTTTATTGGCACATTTGAAGGCATAAGAATCGGCGGAAGCTCACGAGCAAATTCAAGTGCATAAAGAACAGAACTTTTTTTATCTGGAGCATCAATCTCTTCTGGAATATACAAATCAGCCTTTTTTCGTTCAAGAATAGAAATCGGAAACTTCTTAGGCAATTCAATTTCAGATGGAAAAGGTTTTGATAAATCTTTAAGAATTTCTTCGTAACGCTTTTCGATAAGTGTAGTTACATACGATACAGAAACAATGACTTTTTTATTTCCTAAAGTATTAATTGCTGCTATGTGTTTTTCTTCAAGACCGGCAAGTTCTGCCAGAAGAGTATTTGTCGGATCACCAAGATATTTTACAAGTTCAGCCTGATCCTCAACTTTTTTTTCTGCATATTTTTTTATCCAAAGACAAAACTCTCTAAAATCAATAAAAGGAGAATTTTGCTTTTCTGCATAATACCTTATAATTGAACTTAAATTTGAACTTGTTGCCATAAGATTATTTTACACTATAAATTGATTTTTAACTAGATATAAATTAGGGAAATCGGTGAAAGCTATCAGACGTCCCCTTTATTGATTAACCCTCTCATAAACGTTAAAGTTTAATTATGATTACTTCTAATAGATTAAAAAATCTGCATCCCTATGTACCGGGAGAGCAGCCTAAAGACAGAGATTATATAAAATTAAATGCAAACGAAAATCCTTACCCACCATGCCCGCAGGTACAGCAGGCCGTAATCGATTTCGTAAAAAATCATCCTGAAAAAATGGGCCTATATCCTGACCCTGATTCAAACGAGCTTCACGCAGCAATCGCCGACCTCCTGAACAAAACCGGCGGTGTATTGTGCCGCGCCCGTGTAGCAACTCCCGCTGATGAAGCAACTCCAGCAACCCCCGCAACTCCCCTTGTTACCCCCGCACCAGAAGACGTAATTCCCTTTACCGTTACACCCGATATGATTTACAGCGGAAACGGCAGCGATGAAGTACTTTCTTTCGTTTTCTATGCCTTTTTTGATTCATCAGCAAAGTTTGTAATGCCAGAATATACCTACAGTTTTTACCCGGTATATGCAGGCTTTTATAACATTCCAATGGACACAATCCCTCTTAAAGATGACTGGTCCCTGGATACAAAAGCCATGCTTGAACACGCACATACCAACAAAGGCGGAATCATTTTTGCAAATCCAAATGCGCCAACAGGCCTTGGACTTAAACGTGACCAGGTTCGCAAAATGCTTGAAGAAGCAAGTCCTGACGAAATCTTTATTGTCGATGAAGCCTACGTCGATTTCGGCGGAGAAAGTTGTATTCCTCTTCTTGCGGATTTTAAAAATCTGGTAATTGTAAGAACTTTCTCAAAAAGTCTTTGCGGGGCAGGACAGCGATTAGGATATATTGTTTCTTCTCCAGAGCTTGTAAATGTAGTTACCACCGTAAAAAACAGCGTAAATCACTTTCCAATTGATGCAATCGCCCAGGTAAGTGGAAAAGCAGCCTGTCTCAATCCTGCTTATTATGCCGAGTGTGCAAGAAAAGTTGTAAAAGAGCGTGAAGATTTTTATAACTTTTTGCTTTCTCATGGTTTTTATGTATTAAAGAGCGAAACCAATTTCCTTTTTGCCAAAAAAGAAGGTATCGCCGGTGATGAACTTTATAGAAAAATTAAAGCAGAGGGATTACTTATCCGTCACTTTAATACAAAAGGAATAGAAGATTTTGTACGTATAACCATAGGAACAAAAGAAGAAATGGATTTACTAAAAAAAGCCTTTGAAAAAGTTCTAAACGACTGTTAAACTTTTACTATCAAAAAGATAAAAAGAATCAAAATGGCAGGAGCAATTATGAAATTATTAGTTATAAGCGATTTACATGCAAACAATGCAGTTTTAGATAAAATGGATTCAATCTTCTCTCAGGCAGATGCAGTTTTATTTGCCGGTGATTTTGCAGAATGTTTTAAGCCCGAAACAGGAAAGGCAGCCCTTGAAAAATTATGCTCAAAACATGATTCGATTTTTGCTGTCCTCGGAAACTGTGATAACGAAGATTTCCTTGAAGATATTGAAAATGCTGACATCAGCATAGAAAAAACTCTGGTCTTCCACGAAGGACTTGCTCTTGCTGGAGCGGGCGGCGGAACCTATTTTACAGGAAAAACCGAGTTTGAGCGTAGTGAAGAAGAAATCCTCAGTGATTTTGGAATTATCGAGTCTTCAATCAAAGAAACAGCTGATTCATCTCTGTGGTCCAAAACAGTCTTAATCTGCCACAATCCTCCAAAATCAGAACTTTGCGACAAAGTAAACGAATCCCTTCACGCCGGAAGCCAGCTCTTTACAGACTATATTCAGAAAAATCAGCCGCTTGCAGTAATCTGTGGTCACATTCATGAAGGTGTCGGAATAGAAAAAATCGGAGATACAACCGTCATAAATCCAGGTCCTCTTCTGGAAGGACACTATGCCTGGCTTGAACTTACCAAAGAAGGAGAGAATTGGAAAGTTTCAAAAAGCGAGTTATGCACTTTGTAGCTCCAATAGCCGCTAAAGCGATGTTTTTTAAGGAGGTTAAAATGAAAAAGTTTTGTTCTATTTTGTGTTTTTCATTATTAACTTTTGGATTGAAGGCAGCTCCCTTGTTTTCTCATATCAGTCTTGTAACCTTCAGATCCAACCTGAAATATACAATCGGCGAAGATACTCAGGCTTATACCGCCCAAAGAAAATTACAGCCTTTTTCTATAAATAAATACGAAACCACCTACGGACTCTGGTATCAGACAAGAATTGCTGCCGAAGCCCGAGGTTATTATTTTGAAAATCCGGGACAGCCGGGCTCTCACGGAAGACGCGCCGAAAAGCTTACGGATGAAAACTCCTGTCAGCCTGTAACAATGATAAACTGGTATGATGCAATCGTCTGGTGTAATGCCCTGAGCGAATTAAAAGGCCGTACTCCCTGCTATACTTATGAAGGTGCAGTTCTCCGCGATTCTGGTGACACTGCCTCTTGTGATTTATGTGAATGTAACTGGAATGCAGACGGCTACAGGCTTCCTTCCGAAGCAGAATGGGAATATGCCGCCCGCCGCACAAAAAAATCTTTCCAGAAAGGAAACTTAATCAGCGGGCAGGTTGAACCGTCATCTGAAGAAGGTCTTTTGTATGCCTGGATTTTTGAAAATGCTGATTCATCAAAAATCGTCGGAACTGCCGGTGTACCTTTTAATCCTGACGAAGTTGTAAAACCCGCTACAGGAAACGCAAATGGTGCAGGCCTTTATGATATGAGCGGAAATCTTCTGGAGTTTTGCTGGGACTGGTTTGCCGATTATGCCGAAGATAATCCTTATGGTCCGTCTGTTGGTTATGAACGCGTCTGCAGGGGAGGAAGCTGGGCACCATACACAATGTTCAATTATGCTGGTGACCGCTATTCCTACAACCCCAATGAAAAGTACAATTATTTTGGATTTCGAATCTGCTGTACAGTGAATGCTACAGAATAATCTTTTTAGTTATTTAAGCTTGTTTTCCTGTCGCTTTATTTTTCTCTTTTCGTTGTTAATAAGTTTGCGCTGCTTTCTTTTCATTTTCTTTGCTTTTTTTAGTGCAGAAAAAGTTTCGCGGTTAAAGTTCAGCATCCAGGAACATACAAAAACAGAAATCAGACATAAAAGTGTAGCAAAAATAACCGGCCAGTAACCAGGAAGCGTTTCAAATGGAAGCTTAAAGTTCATTCCAAAGAAGCTTGTTATAAAAGTTGGCGCCATCATAACCAGGTTGATAATTGCAAGCTTTTTCATCACGACGTTAAGGTTGTTTGAAATTACCGAAGAATAAGCATCCATTACCCCAAAGAGAATGTTTGAATAAGTGTCGGCCATTTCAATAGCCTGCTTGTTATCAATTCTTACGCCTTCAACAAAATCAATATCTTCTTCATCAAACTTAATCAGCCGGGTAGTAACCATTTTTTCAAGCAGAAGTGCATTCGATTTTAGCGAAGTTGTAAAATAAACAAGCGATTTTTCGAGCCCCAGCAACTGCATGATTTCTTTGTTTTCAATCTCAAGCCGCATTTCCGTCTGAATGCCGGTTGAACGTCGGTTAATCTCTTTAAGATAGCGCAAAAAGTTTAAGTTTGCGCGGTTCATAATCTGAACAATAAACGAAGGAAAATCAGTCAGTCTCACATTTTTAATACGGTTAGTCCCAAAATCCTTTAAAACCTCACTGTCCGTCCAGCAAATCGTGATGATTATATTTCCCTTAATAATTATACCAACCGGTACAGTAAAATAAGGCGTTTCTGCAGCAGAATCATAAATTGGAACCCTTACAATGGTAAGAATATAATCCTCACCATCTTCAAGTCGAGAAAGTTCATCCGGGTCAAGAATATCAAGAATGTGGTCGTTATCTATTTCGTATTCTGATTGTAATTCAGTGGTTTCGTCACGTGTAACATTGCGCACGTCCACCCAGAGAGGCTGATTTTCAATAATTGCGTCTTTTTTAGTTTTAACAAATTGATTGTTAACTTGCTGCCAATAAGTAATCATAATTTTTCTCCATGAGATGAGTTTTTATTTTTGGAAAACATATGGGATAACCCGAACTACCGCTGTCCATAATTCACCTCCTGAAAAAAAATTAATACATCAAACTGACTCTTTTATAATAACAGAATGTCCCTTATTTGTTAAGCCTTATGCCTTTTTTATTTTTTCTTTTTCATAATCAGGGCGAAGACCTTTCATTCCAAAGGGTCTTCCGCCATTCCCTCACGGTCAGCCGCTTCACTCGCTCTGTAAACCTCGCTCGCTCCAGTGGCCGTTCGCAGTCTTAGCCTGCTCACGTGGCTCCACGCCCTGGCGCAGCTTAATTACATAAAAAAACAGGCCTTCATCCCAAAAAAAATAAAAAAAAATCAAATATAACAAAAATTTATTGCGAAAAATGGTCCGAAATCTTTAAAAAAAAACTAATTAAAGGGTGAGAAAATAAAAGCTTTTTGTGGACAAGATTATGGAAAAATATAAGTTTGAACTTCTTCCAGCCTACTCAAAATTCAATAGGGTTGCAATCCTTAATCAAAATGGAGCGACCATAAGTTTTTTGATTCCCTATTACGAAAAGCAAAAACTTAAAAGTAACCTCAAAAAGGCTTTTTGCAATTATCTCAATTTTGTAAAAATTCAGGAGGATTGCCCGGAAAAATTTAAAAAGAAACCTGTCGTAAAATTTATTTATGGCAGCAAAGTGAATTAATCATTGTAAATCTAAAAAAAAGGAGTTTTTATGAGCGGGGAGGGTGGAAAAAGTTTGTGTGTGAAATATTCACAAAAAAATGGAATAGGAATGTGGGATTTTAACTATGCTTTTGTATCTACAGGGCAGAAGGTTATTCCTTTATCTTATCTAGTGAATAGTCATAGGTATTCTGGCATTCGTCCGCATTATTTGCTGGAACAGAAATACAGACATGAGCGGAATCAAAAAAGAAAAAATGATTTCCGACACAAAAAGCAAAAAACTTTGGCAATGGTTTGTCTTTTTGTTTTGTTTTTGTTTTCTGTTTTGTATGCAAAAAATGTAATCAGGGCTGCTTTTGAATTGAATGCGCAGACAAGAAAATATGATTTATTGATACAAGAAATGAATCAAAATGTCTTGAATGCTCTTCTTAGTCAAAAGACAGGAACTGGCGAATAAAGTTTGTCTATGGAAAGAAGTATGAAGAATCTGGTCATCGTTTGTTGTATGTGTTTTTTGATTCTGTCTGTGTTTTCGCTTTTAATTTGCGTGCAGCTGGATAATCAAAGAATGGCAAAAAAAATTGAGGCCAAAATTACGAAGGTCGTATGGGATTCGTTTATTGAAACGTGCAATGGGACTGGGTATGTGGATTTGAATGAATGGCAGAAGGCTAATCGGAACTTGTGGAATCTTGATTATATTGCCTGGTGTGTAGCAGATGATTTTATGGTGGTGTCTGAAGAAGCTGGCTCGGCGCTGTATTACGGTGTGTGGGAAAGCAAGTATTCTTCTGGTGACGTTTTTTGTAGGATGAAATTGGAAGAGGAGTAGGTGTGAAAAGATTGTATTTGTGTTTAGTGATTTGTGCTTTTGTGAGTTTTTTGTTTGCTAAAGAAAAATTGCCCTATGCAATTTATGGACTGGTTAGCGAAAATGAAGAAAATGGTTCGGATCAAAAAACACTGGAACTGTCTTTTTATAATCTTAGCAATAAGGAAGTTTCCGATTTTACTGCAGTTATGTTTGTCTTCGATCAGGAAGGTAATTCTGTTTTAAAAAATAAAAACAGTCTTGTCTTAAAGTTTGAAGAAAGTGTTTTGCCTGGGGAGAATTTAACGGTTTTGGTGCCTATGGATTCCTATGTTTATGATGCTGAAGAAGAATATTTTGAAATTGAATATTTATACGTAAGTATTATCGAATATTGCGATGGAACCTTTTGGTATGATCCATTCGGACTAAAGCGGTTTTAGTCTCTCTGGCAGAAGCTTTTTTTAGGAATTGATTTATGGAAAAGGATAATAAACATGTTTTTAATCAGAATATCTCAAATACTCTTGATTCATTAAAAAATCAAAGTAGATTTTACAGAATAGAAACTGAACAAAAATTATGGTTTTATGATTCTTTTTCCCATGGTCTTTATTCAATAAGTAAATCTTTATGGAATCTTGTTGCAAAAAACTGTGATAAGGTTTCCAGAATATTTTCAGAATTATCTCTGGAAGAGCTTGCAAAGGTTATTGGATTTTTTTCTGTAATTTATAAGTGTAAGACAGATTATGTTAATCCGCTTGAGCCTGATAAAAAATGTTCTGTAATGATTAATACAAGTAACCGCTGTAATCTAAATTGTTCCTATTGTTACAGAAACAAAAATGATATCAGTTTGAATAATATTGATACAGTAAAAAATACAATAGATTTTGCAATGAAAAAGTATAAACCGGATGCTTCTGAGTATGTTATTTCTTATTCCATGACATCAGAATCTTCCGTGGATTTAAGCTTATTAAAACAGATAGCAGATGAATATATTAATTATGAAAATTATCAGTTTACTTGTGATGATATTTTTTCAGAAAGATTTGATGAGTTTTATGAAAGATTAACGGATGATTTATTTCCAAAAATTAAAAAATATAATGTTCAAATAAAATTACCTGAAAAAACAAAAGAATCTGTTGTGGAGTTTTTGAATGCATTGCTGGAATTAAGAAATCTATATGACTTATTGCAGGTAACAGACAGAATGTTTAACGATGATGCTAAATATCAGATTCAGAAAAGGGATGTTTGTACAAAGTGGAAACTGTATAGAATTAATAGATGGTGTATTGAAGTAATATATGACTATTTTGTCGAAAAGCGACATGTACCCTATGTTACCTTCTGGTTTATGAGTAACGGGACCTGTACTTCACCCGAATTTATTGAGTTTATAAAGGCGTGTGATATCAGTCCTTTTTGGATAAGTATAGATGGTCCTGAATATATTCATAATCATAATAGAAGAATGAATGATGGCAAAGGGTCTTATAAAACTGTTGTAAAAAATATCGATATTTTCAAAAAAAATGGAATCTCATTAAAAGCATCTTCAGTAATCAATTCTTATTTTCCAAGACCTTTAGAAATAATACGGCATTTACAGAAATTAGGATTTTCAGAAGCAGCAATGACTCCTGTAAGACCTGGAACAGAAAGTTCCTTTAACATGGATAATATAAATCAGCTTTTAAATGGCTATGATAGTATTTTTGAAGAACTTAAAAGAAATTGTCTTAAAGACGATTTTTCTTTATTTAGATTCTTAAAAGAAGATTTAACGCTTGCTGCTTTTAATATTTTTACTGGACGTACAAAACTGTTAAAACGATGTGCATTTGATGATCAGATTGTAGTCAATTCTAAAGGGGAAATATTTCCCTGTCTGTATTTTGTTGATAATAAAGATTTTTCTTATGGAAATATATATTCAGAAATTGAAAGTCAAAAAATTAATCACGATATTCTTGTGAACCAGCGTGGAAAATGTGCAGATTGCTGGGCAAGGTATTTATGTAGTGGAACATGTTTTTATGGTTCTTTTGTAACTACAGGAAATTATACAGATATTGATCCTGTCGAATGTAAATTGAAAAAGCATCTGGCAGAAAAGTGTCTGGAATTAATTGTGTTTTTAAAAGAAAATAATATTTCAATAGAGAGGGTTTATTAACCAATTTTCAGAGGGGGAATTGAAGATGAAAAACTATAAAAAGTTCGGTCTTTTTGATTTTGAGGACTGTTTGTTTGATATAGCGGAGGAATTAAATAATTCACAGTTACTTCAGGTAAATGGGGGGTATTGTGGAGGGGCCTATAGCGGAATTTCTGCTGGAGGTTATTCTTGCAGTGCAGGTCCGTCGGTTGGTGGTTCATCCAGCGGTGGTACATCTGGTGGTGGATGTGGAGGCGGGTATTCAGGTGCTTCCACTGGTTCCGGTAATAAATCCAGAGTTGGCGCTTCTTCAGCCTACGGCCAATGTGGAGGTTTTGCTTCTGCACCATCGGGATGTAGTGGAGGAGTCAGCGCAGGATTTGGTGGTAAAAATGAAACAAAGAAAGCTGAAAAACAAATTCCGCAGACATCTGTAAAAGAAGATTCTGATGATACAAACAGCGCTGTTGCTTTGACAGAATCTACTGCCGCAGACGAAGCTGGTGATAATGGTGGACTAGATATTATTCAGGAGGGCGTAGAGCAAATTGGGGATGCAGGCGAGTCTGATGGTTCGTTGAATCCATCTGAAGATAATGGACCTAAAAAGGGACATTGGGGTGGAATTGTTAATTTTGATAATGATAAGGAGTATATGCAGGGGTATTTGGAAGATGGAAATGCCGATACCAAAGATTCCGAAATGAATGGAGATTCCAACGAGTATAGTAAAGTTGGCTGTAAAATGGAGGGAGCTGCAAAAATTATTTCGGAAATACTAGGAGAAGATACCTCTATTTCTGATGTCAATAAAGGATGTGATGTAAATAAAGATGGATTATTATGTCGGGAAGAAATTGCTTCGTATATTGACAGTAAACTTGATTGTAAGAAGGAATTGAAAACAGATTATTTTGAAAAAAAACTTGATAAATCTGTCTTGGACAGTATTACTTCAATTGATGGAGATAGCTTTACTTATGTTCTTGGCAGGGCAGAAAATGTTCATGGTGGGCAACATTGGGTTGTACTCGAAGGATATTCTGTAAATGATGCTGGGCAGGTTGTGTTTGATTATAATGCAACCAGTAAAAATGATGTCGGAAATAACAGAACCTATGTTTTAGGACCTGTGGATCCTTCACAAAAAGAAACATATACAATTTCAAAAATAGAAACGTATACAGTTTCTGACAGAAGATGATTTATCTGAAATTATTGGGTGTCTGATGATTATAACTCATCAGACACTCTGTAATAAATTTATTCCGTATGGAATAATAAAAAAAAACTTACAATAGAGTAAGATTAGGAGTTCAAAATGAAAAAAAGTATTATTTTAATCACTTTTTTCTGGTTTCTTTCTGTTTTTTCACATGCAGAGGATAGATTCAAAAAAGTATTTGGAAAGTATGTAGATAAAAATTATATTTGCTATGATTTTTTAGTCCATAATCCGACGCTTGTCTCTGGAATGTATTATTATCCTCAGGTAAAAAAAATGCGAAATAATATTTTATTCACAAAAGATTCCTCATACTGGATAAATAAGGCAGGTTATAAACTATGGAGTGATTCTGATGTTTCTGATATCAGTTATACTTATTATAATTTTGATTCCCAGGGACATATTGATAGAACCGATAGTATTTGGCTTAGAGGTGATAAAGATTTTTACAATAAACGAACAACCTTTTATACGCTAACGGAAAATCAATATATAATATCTTACTTCTCTGAAACTTCCAAAAAAGAGAAAAAAGAAGTTTATGATATTGTGGTTTCTGATGGTTCTTTGTTCTTAAAATATCAAGATTATAATTATTTGTATCAATATGAATATAAGCCTGGAATAATTGTATATAGTGTATTCAAGAATGATGCCTTGGATTCTCAGCGATTATTTGAATATAAAGGTGACGCGTTGATAGTATCGCTGATATGGTATGATGGTAAGGTAAAAGGGGATTTAGAACAGAAAGTCGAATACAAAAACGGTCGAAATATAAAAGAAACCCGTCCTTTACCGGATGGTGAGGGAGTGTATATTTATGATGAAAAAACTATGTTCAGAAAATATACCGAAACAAGAAATGGAAATTCGAAAGAAGGTTCTGTTTATAAAGAAGAGCTGTCTTACAGTCCATTAGGTTTTATCTCCTCAAAACGTGTATTTCCCGTAGGAACAGAAACTGGCGATTATAAAATAATTGATTACTATTTGTTGCCGCAAAAAGATGATGTACTTGAAAAGTATTTTTCTGATTGGCCAAAAAATGAAAAAAAATAGCAAAAAATGAAAAAAAATAAAATTTGCTATTGACAAAAAAAGGCGGAGAGAGTATATTACTTTTCACCGTCGCAAGAGAGCGACGCGGTCTTTGACAAATCAGGGAAGGAAACAATCAACTATATAATTTTTTTATATGTTTTTAATCAGAGAATAAAACATACCTAAACGTGAACCGGTTCTGGTTCACGGTCAATTCAGCGAAAATAAAAAGCTGGGTTATACGATTTATGTGGAAATCAATGCCCTTCGGGGCTTTGAAATAATCATGGAGAGTTTGATCCTGGCTCAGAACGAACGCTGGCGGCGCGTCTTAAGCATGCAAGTCGGACGGCAAGATTAGAGCTTGCTCTGATCCTAGAGTGGCGGACTGGTGAGTAACGCGTGGGTGACGTACCCTTTTGACGGGGATAGCTTTTAGAAATAAGAGATAATACCGGATAAGCTCTGCATTGTTAGAGGGTGCAGAGGAAAGGTTCTTTAGAACCGCGAAAGGAACGGCCCGCGTACTATTAGCTAGTTGGTGAGGTAACGGCCCACCAAGGCGATGATAGTTACCCGGCCTAAGAGGGTGATCGGGCACATTGGG
>JAEEGK010011774.1_pt1 | contig 19933 bp, 10 predicted proteins | sample 8958771 | NCBI WGS metagenome assembly JAEEGK01 (sample SAMN16246547, study PRJNA631951) | gut metagenome | biome: gut microbiome; feature: rumen; material: SC-attached | host: Bos | place: Iran: Karaj | collected 2018-10
ATTTTTTTATTTAAATATTTTATGTTGTATAATAAATATCATTCAAATTTTTATTATTTTAATCTTTATTATATTTTTAATTTTTTATTAAATTTTTAATTTATATAAAATGATAATATTTTAATATAAATTTAATTAATTATAAAATATATAATAATTTTTTAATTTATATAAATATATAATTATTAATATTATTTTTTTATTAAATGTTTCAGAAAATAATTTAATTATTTATTATATTTATGCCATTGCAATAATTCAATTAAATTAAAAAAATTTTTATATAACTAATATTATATTTTTAATTAATAATAATTATAATTATTAATTTTAAAATATAAAAAAATTATATCAATATTTAAATTAATATAACTCTATTAGTTTTTTCATAATTTAAAATAATTAATAATATTTAATAATTTTTAACTAATAATAATTTTATGATGAAGTCATATTTTTTTTCATTAATAATTTCCACTTAAATAAATTAGGATATTCCTCTCTCAAGATATTTTCATTTTCTAATTCTTTATATAAATCTTTATCTTCTTGAGCAACTTCATCTCCAGTTAAATATAAATTATAAATTAATTTATTTTCAGCTTCAATAATTTTATCACTTTTATCACTTTTAAATATTTTTTCTTTAAGTTCTTTTTCTTCATTACTCATTTGAGGTTCTAAAGATTTAAATAATTCAAAAACTTTATACATTGAATATTTTCCTATTCTCTCACCTTCTCTAGTTCTTATATCAACACATTGGTCTTTTACTTCATCTTTTCCAATAACAAAAATATAATTAAATTGAGCTAATTGAGCATTTCTTATTTTTTTTTGAAGTGTTGCTGGTGATTTATCCCATTCAACTTGATATCCTTTAAGTTTTAATTCTGTATAAACCTTTTCAGTATAATCATTTACTTCATCACTCACTGTACAAATTGAAACTTGTTTAGGATTTATCCAAAAAGGCCATTTTCCTCCAAAATGTTCTATTAAAATTGCTGCAAAACGTTCAACTGAACCTAAAATTGCTCTATGAACAATGCAAGGTCTTTTAAAACCTGGTTTTACAACACCCTCTTCCCAAGTAAATTCTTCATCATCCCATTCATCTTTTGGATATATTTCTTTAGGTAAGTTTGATTTTTTTTCATCCATATTTTCTTTTGGAAGTTCTTCTTTTTTAGGTTCTTCTTTTGGAGGTTCTTCTTTTTTAGGTTCTTCTTTTGGAGGTTCTTCTTTTTTAGGTTCTTCTTTTGGTGGTTCTTCTTTTTTAGGTTCTTCTTTTTTAGGTTCTTCTTTTGGTAGTTCTTCTTCTTTAGTTTCTTCTTTTGGAGCAGCCTCAGCCTCATCTTTTTCCTCTTTATCTTTTTTACCTTTTTCTTTTTTTTGTTTTTTTTCGTTTTCCTCCAATTTGATTTGTTCTTCAGTTCTATATTGTAAATTAAATCTAATAGGTAATTGGAAATCTAATTGAACTGTTCCACATTGATGAGATCTTCCTAAAGCATCAAATAATTTAATATCAATTTTTGGTCCATAAAAAGCACCATCTCCAGGGTTAATTTTCCATGGTTTTCCGAATTTATTAAGAGCATCAGTAAGAGCTTGTTCAGCCATATCCCATAATTTACCATCTCCAAGCATTTTTTCAGGTCTAGTAGATAAAAATAATTCATATTTAAATCCAAATAAACTATAAACATATTCACATAATTTTAAACATCCAAAAACTTCTTCCATAATTTGATCATATCTACAGAATATATGTGCATCATCTTGTTGGAATCTTCTAACTCTTGTAAGACCTGATAAAGCTCCACTTATTTCATTTCTATGTAACACACCAAAATCAGCCATTCTAATTGGTAATTCTTTATAACTTCTTGCTACATTATCAAACATTAAACAATGTCCAGGACAATTCATAGGTTTTAATCCAAATCCTTGATTTTCAACTTTCATTAAAAATAAATTTTCTTTATAATTTTTATAATGACCTGAAGTTTTCCAAAGTTTTAAATTATAAATGTTAGGAGAAATTACTTCTTGATAACCTCTTATAACATATTGATGTCTCATAAATTCAACTAATTTAATATATACATATGCTCCTGGTTGATACCAAAAACATGAACCAGGAGATAAAATATGCCACATAAATAATCCTTGCTGTTTTCCTATATTTCTATGGTCTCTTGCAGCTTCATCTTCTTTACGTTTGATATATTCTTTTAATTCTTTTTGACTAGGAAAAGATATACCATATACTCTTTGTAAAGAATCATTAGTTACTTTTCCTAACCAATTAGTTCCTGAATTTTTCAAGATTTTAAAAGCTTTAACCAAATTTGTATTAGGAATATGAGGACCTAAGCATAAATCAATGAAATTTCCACATTTATATGCAGAAGTTAAGCCATTTTCTGGGACTTTAGTGGTAATTAATTGAACTTTAAACGGGTTATCTTTAAATAATTCCAAAGCTTCTTGTTTTGTCATTGTAAGTCTTTGAAAAGGATTATTTTGATGAGTTATTTTATTTACTTCCTCTTCAATTATTTTATAATCAGTTCCACTTTCAATGACATTATTACCCATATAAGCATCATAATAAAAACCTTCTTCTAATGCAGGACCTATACATAATTTTGCACCATATGCATTTTCCATTGCACTTCCTAATACATGGGCACTTGAATGAAAGAATGTTGCTTTTCCTTCTTTATCTTCAAAAGTGCAAAAATCTAATTTACAATCTCCTAATAAAGGACGATTTAAATCCCATAATTCAAAATCATTTTTTGATTCTGATTCTTCTTCATTTTCAGTATTTGTGATTACTACATCAGTATATTTTTTTGAATATACAACTTTTGCAACTACACATTCTTTTAAAATTGAATTTTTCATATGAGCTTTTCCTATTTCATAAGGAGTAGATTCATTGGATATTCCTTCGACTTCTTTTCCATCTTTTAAGGTTATTTTTATTTTTTCGTGTGGAAGATTTTTTTGCTTTTCTTCTTGAGCTTTATAAAATATTTCCCATTGTTTGGCCCTCTCTTCAATAAATTTAGCATTTGGTGTTTTTACAAATTCTCCACCAATTTTATTTTCTGTTAAAAGTGTATGTTTAGTTCCTTCATATGCACGCTTATTTTGATCAGTATCCATAAATTTTTTTATATATTTTTTTATAAAAAAGAAAAAATATAAATAAATAATTATTTATTTTACAACAAAATAAACAAATTATTTAATTTAGAAAAATAATTTATAATTTATATATTAAAATAAACAATAAATTTTATATTTATTTTAAAAAATAAAATTTTTTATTTGCAAAGCATTTAACTAAATTATTAATTCAAATTTTATTAAAAAATTAATATAATAAATTTAAAAATAATATTATATAATAATAATAAAAATAGCTATAAAGCATGTTTTTTTTTTATAAATTATTTATCTTTTTTATTGTTTTCATTTTAAATTATTCATTTATTCATATAACATTATATATTTTATGTGATGATTATTGTATTAGCATTTTATTAGATAATAGATTATTAGATAATAACGAATTAAATCTCAATACAAATAAAGCTAATAATTTTCAAAAAGTTAATTTTACTGCATTTCCAGGTCAAAAATTAACAATAGTAATTAAAAATGTTAAGAGATATTTAGGAATTGCAGCAAAAATAATAGTTCAATCAAATGGAAATTATTATTATTATGATACCAAAAATAATTATGATTCTTTTAGCTATAATTTAAATGATTGGATGTCAACTTATAATTTGGATTGTGATACAAAAAATTATTCTGATATTTGTAGAGAATTAGAATTTATGATATGTTCTGGTTATAGTTATTTCCGTGATGATTTTTTAGTTGAATATTATTTTACTATACCTAATGAATTTAGTCAAGAAAATTTATATGCGAATAGAGAGATTGAATTGATATTACTTTCTGATAATAATATGGAAATTAATATAAATGAATATTTTTCTCCAATTATTAATATAGAAGATAAATATATTGGAACATATTTTTCTAAATATAATGAAATTAATTTAAAAGGAAAATTTTATGATAGTAGTTTAAATGAAATTAATTTGGAAACAATAAATTTCGATAAAAAAATTTTATATTTTACTCCTGATGATTATAAAGATATGTATAACGAAATTTTATATTATGAATTTACACATGGAGATTATTTTGAAGAAGATAATACAAAAAAATATATTAATATATTATTTTGTCCTTCATATTGTAGTTATTGTGATAAAAAAAAAATTTGTATTAAAACAGATGGTACTATATATTTTTTATATAATATGATTCTTGATATAGAAAATACAATTTCTTCAAAAAATTTAGATTATTTAACAGATAATTATTCTTTTTTAATTTTTTCTTTAAATAATAGAATAGATTTCTCTGATTCAAATTTAGAGACAACTAATTTAAATTATTGTATAGATAAATTAAAATTAAATACTGATTATGCTCCTGACTACAATTATATTATAACAGCATATTATAATGAATTCAAATTAATCGAATTTAAAGCTTATGATCAAGAAGGAAGGTTTGTAGTAAATTCAAATGATTGTATTTTAAGTTCTTCAAGTTCATCAAGTTCATATTATTCAAGTTATTCTTCTTCTATTCAATCATCTTCATCGTATTTAGACTTTTCTTCTTCTAGTTCAATAACAAATGATTATTCTTCATCTTCTCATTTATCTTATTCTTCTTCTTCATCTTCTTCATATGAATTACCATTTTGTTATGAACATTGTTTAACATGTATTGGAAAAAATGAATATGAATGTACTTCTTGTGAGTCATCTTATACACTGACGTCAAAAAAATCTTGTGTTAATTTAGGTGAAAAATGTGGAAATACTTCTAAATTATGGTATTTTTATTATGATGATGATGAAATTAGATGTCTTCCTGGATATAAATGTCAAAATGTTTCAGTGAATTATATTAGTGAAACTTTGGAATGTATTTCTAATTGTGAAGATTATTATTTTTCTAATAAATATTCTTGTATAAATTGTGAAGATGAAAATCATGTTCAAATATATGACACTTGTGTTAATAAATATGAAATAAATGAAATAACAACAATAATATCTAAATATATTTTAGATTTTATTAATCAAACATTTTCTGAAGGAAATTCAACATATCAAATAGGAAATTATCCCTTAATTGAGCAAATAAATTTAACAAATATTAATTTAGGAGATTGTGAAAATAAATTAAAAAATTATTATCAAACTGATTCATTGATTATTTTAATAAGTGATACAATAGATGAAACTTCAATAACTAATTCTGTTAAATTTAATGTGTATAATTCAGAAGGAACTTTATTGGATTTAAGTATATGTGATGATGATGATATCTCAATTATTACCCCAATTAAAAATACAAGTAATATAAATTATGATTTAGCAAAAACTTTAAATGATAATGGAATAGATTTATATAATATAAACGATAATTTTTACACAGATTTTTGTAATAATCAAAATATTAATGATCAAGATTTAACATTAGATGATAGAATAAATGATGTATATGTTGAAGTTAATTTTTGTGGAAACTGTAAATATAATGGAATAAATTATACTACACAAAAAGTTATTTGTTTATGTTCTCCAGTTGAAGAAGATGATAGTAGTAGTATGATTAATGAAGAAAGCTCAAATTCGACAAAAAAAAATGATTTTTGGGAAAAAGTAAATGATAATATAAATTATAAAATTATAAAATGTTATAGATATTTTTTATCATTTAAATATTTTAAAAAAAATTTAGGTTTTTATTTTGCATTCATTTTATCTCTTTTATGCTTTATTTTTTTTATATTTTATTTAAATACTTGGTATGTAAATACAAAAAAAATAATTGATGAAGAATTAAATAAATATGAAGTTGAGAAGAATAAAAAAGAAAAAAATTTTTATAAAAAATTAAATGAAGATAAAAAAAAATCTGCAATGAAACTTTTAGCATCAGTTAATAATATTACAAATGAAAATAAATCTATAAATAATGATAATGATAATAAATATAATAATGATAATACTTTAATTGAAATTTCTCCAAAAAATAAAAATAATAATAAAAATTATTCAAATAAATATTCAAATTTAAATGATAATTTTAATAATATAAATAATTCAAAACCAAATAATTCTTTTAGTTCATTTTCAAGTAAATTAAAATTCAATAAAATTAACTTAAATTCAAATGATATAATAAATAAACCTTCTGAATTACAAACTAATTCTTTAAATAATGAAACTGAAGAAATTAAATTAGTTAAAGAAAATAATAATATTGATGAAGATGATGATATTATTAATAAAAATGATGGTATAATAGAAACTGAATTTTTTAAAAATTATTTTGCTAGATTATCAAATAAAACTTTAGCTAAGATTAAAAAAAATAAAAATTCAAATCCACCTAAAAAAAATTTAATTAATTATTATGCAAATAATAATAATATAAAAATTAAAAAACCTATAAAAAAACATACAAGAATAAATTCATCAAATTATGATTTAATGATGAATTCAAATATAAATATAAAAAATATTAATAATAAAAATATAATTAATGTTCCACAAATTAAAAAAATTAATAATATTAATGAAATTGATAAAAAAGAAAATATTAATCAAATTCCTAAAGAAAAATCTTTATCAAATCATGAAATTAAAGAACTAAACAATATAAAAAGTGATAAAGTTGAATTAATTAAGATGGATAACAACGATAATAATAAAATTGAAGAAAAAAATGAAAAAAATAGTAATTTAGATGATATATTTAATAATTTTGATGAAGAAAATTTCACCGAAAAAAAAAATAACTTAAATAATAATGATAAACTTCAAGAATCTAAAACAATAAATAATAATGAATTAAATGAACTAACTTTCAAACAAAGTGAAAAATTAGATAAAAGAAATTTATTTTTATTGTCTTTTAGTTTTATAACAAATAAAATAAATATAATAAAAATAATATGTTATTCAGAATTATATCAATATATTCCTTTATTATTATCTACATATTTATTTGGGATATTATTAGATTTCACATTAAATGCTTTTTTATATAGTGATGATGTTATTTCAAAAAAATATAAAAATAATGGAAATTTAGATTTTTGGACTAATGAATTTTTATCAATGATTTCAAAATTAATTGGAATTATTATTTCAGGAATTGTTGTTAGCTTAACTGAATATTCAATTAATCTAAATTTTTTTGTTGAAGAAGTTAAAGGAAATAAAAAGTTTTATGGTAAATTATTAGAATATTTAAAAAAAATAAATCGAAAAATTATTATATTTTATATAATTGAAAACATATTTAATTTATTTTTTATTTATTATTTAGAAGTTTTTTGCGCTATATATCAAAAATCACAAATAGCATTATTTAAGACATATTTAATAGGAGAATTAACAGGATTTTTATATACTTTGTTAATAGGTATTGTAATTGGTTTATTGAGATTTATATCTTTAAGATGTAGTAAAAAAAGAATTTTTATTATTTCACAGTATATTGATAAAAAAACTTCCTAATCTTTTTATAATTTAATTCTATTATATTTTTAATAATGTATCATATTTTATTGGGTTTATGAAAATTTTAAATAATTATATATATAAATATATATATAATATGATATTTTATTTTTGTATTTTTATTTTAATTATTCAAAATTTTTAATAAATAAAAATAATATATAAATTATTTGTAATATCAAAATATATCATTTTTAAAAAAATAAAAATTCAAAATTATAGTGAATAAAATAAAAAGATTAAAAAATTATTAAATATTTTTTTATAAATATTTATGTTATTATAAGTAGTTTTTTATTTAATAAAATAACAAGTATCATTATTATATATTAAAAATAACTAAGGATAATTAAAATAAAATATAAAATAAAATGTTGCTAAATTATTAAAATATTATAATTATATATTTAAAATTTATAAATTTTATTTTTCCTTTTATTAAAACTAATTCAAACCTTTTTTATAAATAATTTTTTTAATTAATTTTATTTCAAAATTTTTATTAATATTATTTATAATTTTAATTTTATTAACTAAATAAGTATATGTCAAATTCATTAATTTCTAAAACCAATAATATACATAATCAATCATCTAAAAACATAAAAATTTCTGATTTAACAACAATAGAACTTTTAGATTTAATAAATAATTTAAAATCAGAAAATTCAACATTACAAACTCAATTAAAAGCTAATAGAACAAATTTAGTATCATATTCTTTATATGAAAATTCATTAAAACAAAAAGATAAAATAATTTCAGATTTACATAAAAAATATGAAAATCTTCAACATGAATTTAATGAATATAAACTTAATTTTGAAAAAAAATATGAAGAAGAAATAATAGGAGTTAGAATGCTTAATGATAGCACCTCTTATAAAATTGAAAACGTTTTAAAAATTGAAAATTTGAATAATTTATTATATTGTCGTGTTTTAGAATTAGAAAATTTAATAAGTAATTTTGGTGTTGAAGAAAAGAAAAAAATTGACAATATAAAATTAAATTATGAAAATAAAATGGAAGTTTTTAGAAAAAAAATGGTTAATTATATTAAAAAAGAATATGATAATTATAATGTTGATAGTAATTTAAATAAAGAATTAAATAATAAATTAACTACTATTCATTTACAAGAATTAATTGAAGAAATGGATTTTTGTTCTAAAAAAATAGAAGATTTATTAAAAGAAAGAGAAAATTTAAAAAGAAAAGTAAAAGATCTTTCAAATGATATAAAAATATATGAAGAAGTTCTTCAAAATTTGGAAAGAAAAAATAAAAAATATCAAGAACAGTTGCATGAAATATCACAAAATATAAATTATGATAAAATAAAAAATGTTATAAATACTTATAATGATAAAAAGAGTATTAGCAGTGAAAAGAATTTATTAAGTAATGCTTCAATAATGAGTTTTATAAATAATAGTAAATCAAGAAATATAAATAGAACTATAAATATTTCAAATACAACAGAAAATATAAAAAAACCAGTAATAAGAATTTTAAATACAAATTCAGGAAATAATAATTTTTCTAATGAAAATTATAAAATAAAATATGAAACAGTTTCATCAAAATTAAATTTAATAAATATTAAATATGGAAATTTAATAAAATTATATGATGAAATATTAACAAAATTATATAAAGAAAATTTTAATAATAATATTTATATAAATTTAAATGATTTTAAAGAATTTAATTTTAATAATTTAAATGAAGAACAAAAATATGCAATTGTTGTCACATTAATTAATAATATTTTTCCTTTAGTAAATAAAGAAAATATAGAAATTGAAAATATTTTCAATAAAATAGGAAAAATTAAGATTAAATATTTCAATAATAATTTGTCTAAAAAAATAAGAAGTAATAGTAATTTACCATCATTAAGTAATATTGATATAAATTCTACTATGAATAGCGAAAAATTAAATAAAAATATGTATTATATAAATAGTAACAATTTCAGTAGTACTATATATAATAGTAGAAAAAGAAATAAATTAGAAATAAAAGATAATAAAATTCAGATAAATAGTTTTTCTTTAATGAAATTCAATTAATTATAATATTTTTTATATAAATATATTAAATATATATAATTATTTTTTAAGTTAAAATGTTCTTATAAAATAATAAATATGTATTTTAAATATTAATAATCTTTAATTTTTAAATTAAAAATATATAATATCATTTAAATTGAAATGTTATTTAAAAATAAATGAATATTATAAATTTTAATTAAAAAATTAAAATATATAAAAATTTCATAAAAAATTTAAATTTAAATTAATATTGCATAAAAATATTTTATTTAAAATGCAAATTATAATAATAATAATCATTTTTATCATTTTATATCTAATAAGAAATTATTTTATTGGAACCTTTAATACAATAAAAAAAGATTTAACAAATAAATTTATAATAATAACTGGTGGAACTTCAGGAATTGGAAAATTTTGTATAACTGAATTATTAAATCAAAATTGTAAAAAAATTGTATTTGCTTCAAGAAGTGAAGAAAAAGCTAAAGAAATAATTCAAAAAGTTGATAAAAATCTACAAAAAAAATTAGAATTTATTAAATTAGATTTATGTGATTTTTCCAATATAAAAAACTTTGCAACAAAAATAAAGGCAACTTATCCAAAAATAGATATTTTAATGAACAATGCAGGAGCTTTAATAAGTTCATTTTCTTTAACTAAAAATGGATATGATACAAATTTACAAGGAAATTTATTAGGAACTGCATACTTAACATTTTTATTATTAAACCATTTTTCTCATGAAGGAAGAATAATTAATATTTCCAGTGTTGCACATAACTTTTCAAATATTGAATTAGGTGATTCAAAAAAATTTAAAGATGAAAATTATTTAAAATCACATTATGAAAACACAGCTTATATAAATATATTTAAAATGATAAAACAATATATAAATACATTAATTTGGTATGGAACTGCTAAATTATTATTAATTTATTTAACTTTATATCTTAAAGATTTAGTTGAAGAAAAATATAAAAATATTAAAGTTTTTGCTGTTCATCCTGGTTTAGTAGATACTAATATTTATTATAATAAAGATTTTCCTTTTATTCAAACTTTAATGCAAATTATTTTATCTCCAATTTTTTTTATTGTTATGAAATCTCCTTCTCAAGGTGCTCAAACTCAATTATATTTATGTAATGAAGAAATTGAAAAATTAAATAATGGAGGTTATTATGTTGAATGTAAATTAAAAGATATATCTAAAAAAGCAAAAGATGAGAACTTTAAGAAAGAATATACTAATTGGATAATTGAACAATTGAAAGAAATTGATAAAAGAAGTGAAATTATAAAAGAATTGAAATTTATTTAAAAAAAAATAATTATTTTTATTTAATATAAAAAAACTGTATTATTTTTTTTTTATTTCAATATTTTAATTATAATTTTATTTAAATTACATTTAATTTATTTTATATATATAATAATTAAGTATTTATGATTTTTTATATAACTTAAATATATAATATAAAAAAATAAATAAATAAAATGTCTGAAAAATTTTTTTATGACAACTTCTTTCAATCTCTCATCGAATTACATGAAGAAATTCAATTAGAACAATGGCCTGCAACAGTAGGACCAAATGGAAAAAAACCTGCAGATTCATGGACAAATATGAAACAATTTTTAAATTTTTTCGTAGGAATTTATGTCAAATACATTTATTTAATGAGAAAAATTGAAGATTGTTATGATCAAATAATTCATGTTCAAATTCGTTCAATGGTTAAGAAATTTTTACAAAATATAATATGTCGTTTAGCAAAAGTTAAAGGAGAAATAATATATTATAATAATCCAATATTAGAATTAAAACCATGTCATTATGTTTTTTTAGATGAATATTTAATAGACCTAAAATTAGAACCTGATTCATTAGATATAGCTATTCCAAGATATTATAGAGAAGATAATAGTGATAAAATGAAAGAACGTAGAATATTATTAGAAGAAGGTTTAAAAAGAACTAATAATGGATTGGTTCTTCCTGAAGAAGATAAAACTAAATTTTTTTTCCATGTTGACCTATCTTTTGAAGATTCTATAAGTATGCTTCAAAATTTTGAAATTTGTAGACAAAATATTAAACGTATTTCAGCTCAATTAAAATTTGCTAGTAAAAAAAATGAAGAAAACATTAATCAAGGACAAGTTTTAGTAAGTGAAGAAAAAAAAAGTATTATTTTACAACATTTAATTGCAATTCAAAAAATAAAACAAATAAGAGAAGATGAATTAAAATTTTTAAAAATGAAAAAAAATTCTATTGAAGAAGCTGCAATTATTCCAGCTTTAAATAGTATAGGTAGTAATCCAACAGAAAAAGAAGAAAAATTTCAAAATTTAAAATCACCTGAAGAAGTAAGAAAAGATAGAAAAGAAATACAAAAAGAAAAAGAAAGAGATTATGATCAATATTTAATAGATATGGAAAATTCAATAAAAAATGTTGAAGGTTATAGTATGAAAGAAAAAATGATAAATGAAAGAAGAGATTGGATGGAAAAATACAAACAAGATAATCAAGGAACTCCACCACAAGTTTTACAATTATATTATGATCAATTTAAGGTAACTATAAAAGAAGAATTAGATGATAATCAAAAAAAAGAAAAAGATAAAATCGCAAAAGATAAACTTAAAAAAGAACAAGATAAAAAGAAAAAAGATGAACAAGGTGATCAAATTAAAGTTAAACCTTATACAGGACCTGCAGGTATTGAAATGGAAAATATTCAAAAATATATTGAAGAATTTAAAGCTTTATTTGAAACTCCAAGTGAATTTATTAATCAAAAAGATGAATTTATGGTTAATCTTGCAAAAGTAGGAATTATGGAAAAAGTAACTGAAGCTATTAGATTAGAAGTTGATCAACAAATATCAGTTGAAATTGCAAATAGAAGAACAATATTTTTAAAAGGTAAAAAAGATAAAATAAAAAAACCACCTAAAGTAAAAGTCCCTCCTGAAAAATTTTGCACAGGAGAAAAACCTTTAGCAAAAGTTCCATTAAGTGAATTATTTAATGAATTAATAGATAAACAAGTAATTAGAAAAATGGTTCCAAAACATCTTGATGATTTAATATGTGATTTTAATTATATAGCACACAGAATGAACATAATAGATGAAAAATTAATAGATGTTCCATTATTTTATACAAAACAATTAATAAAAGAATATTGTATCTTTCCATTAGGTGACCCATTTGTGAAATCTAACTTAGGTCTTAATGTTCCTTCTGTTTTATTCCATGGTCCTCCCGGAACAGGTAAAACTATAGCTGCTTTAGCTGTTGCATATCATACAGATGCTTTATTTTTAGATATATCTCCTAGAAATATGGAAGGAAAAATTGGAACTAAAGAAGAATTAAGTAGAACATTAGCAAGTGTCTTTCGTATTGCCAAAAATTATCAACCAGCTGTAATATATTTTGATAATGCAGAACAAATATTTGCAGCTAAGGCAAAAGGAAGTGTTAAAAATCCAACTGCACAGAAAATGAAAAAATATATTTTAAGTATGAAGAATTTAATTACAAGTGATATGAGGGTATTAATTATAGGATGTACTAATAGAGGAGAACCATTTTTAAATAAAAAAGATTATAAGAATGTTTTTGAAAAATCTTTTTATTTTGGTCTTCCAAGTTACAGTGATCGTATTAAAATATGGAAAACAAAAATAGCTGAAAAAACTGATTTAGGAGATGAATTAGAATATAGTGTTTTAGCAGAAATGAGTAATGGTTATTCTCAAGAAGCAATAATTGAATGTATAAATTATACACTTAGTAGACAAAGAATGGATAGAATTAAATTTCAACCTTTAACATCTGAAGAATTTATAAGTAGTTTAGCCAAAACACAATATTTATATAAAGAAGATTATTTAAAAGAAAGAGACTTTTTAAATTTTGCTTCAGGTATGAAAGATGTTTATGATTATTTAGCTAAGAAGAGAGAAGAAAATGAAAAGAATTCTAAAAAGAGATAAAATTAAAATAAATATATATTTTTAATAAATTAAAAATTTTTAATAAAATAATAATTTAAAAATAATATTTATATTTATTTAAATAAATGAAAAATCAACTAATTATTTTCTTATTTTTTATTATATCTATTATAAATTGCCATCCAAAGGCAGATGCTCTTCGTAAAATGACTTTAGAATCAGAAAAAGGTCTCATTACTTTAAATTCACAAACTTTTAAAGAATATGTTATGACCCATCCACGTCCATATGATATTGTAATTTTATTTACATTAAAAAGAAAATGTAATTTATGTGAAAGAGTTAAAAATGAATTTATTCAAGTTTCTGATTCATATAGAGATGAAAATGGTTTTAAACCTGACATGATAAATAGAAAAAGAGCAGTTTTCTTTGCTATTATTTATTATGGAGAAGATACAAGTAGTATTTTTAAAACACTTAAATTCCCATCATTAACAACTATATTATATACAACTCCTCAAAATATTCAAATTAATGAAATGGGTGAAACATATATTAAATATGATGAAGATTATATTATTTCATATCATGAAAGAAGTGATAAAATATATGCTTTAAAAATGATGGAATTTGCAAATGCAAAATCTCAAAGAAAATTTCCATTGAAAAAAGACCCAATTGAATTTATGGGATATTTTATTTTATTTTGTATCGTTATTTTTATTGGTTTTTCTATTTATAGAAGCTTTAAATCATTATTTTTATCTCCAATAGTTTGGTTAATAGGTAGTATCGCAGTATTTATAATATGTATAGGAGGAATAGTATATAATATTTTACATGGAACACCTTTTGCAAAATTTGATAGAGATGGAAATATAATTGAATTTATTCATTCAGGTCAAAGATCACAATATATAGGAGAAGGATTATTAATGAGTTCTTTATTTATTTTAGGGGGTACCTTTTTTTATAGTTTCAATTGGATTAATTCAATAAAAGGTTATTGGCCACACAAAATTGCAAGTTTAATATTAATATTTTGTATTTTTGTTGTATTTCAAGTAATAACAAGTATTTATCAAATTAAAGCAAGATGGTATAACCCTACTTTTTTTCCACCTGGTGGATATGTCAAGGGGCCTTTTATTAATGATCAAGGAAATTCCTTTTAATTTAATAAAATAAATAAATATTATAATGAATAAAAATTTATTTAAAATATTTAATTAAAAAATGTATAATTAATCATATTTATATATATAAAGAACATAATTTAAATATATTATAAATTAAAATTCATTTTATAAAATAATTAATTCTTTGAAAGAAAATAAAATGTTAAAAAATCATATAAAAAGATATGGAAATTATAATTTAATTAAATTATTAGGAAAAGGAGGATATGGAGAGTATTTATTTTTTATAATAATTATTTTAATTTATATATATATAGAGTTTTTTTAGTTGAAGAAATACATACTCATCAAAAATATGCAATGAAAATGTTAGATAAAGATAAAATTCAAAAAGAAAATTTAGAAGATGATGTAATGAGTGAGGTTCGTTCAATGAAATTAGTTAATCATCCATATATTGTAAGATTTTATGAAGTTTTAAAAACAAATAAAAAAATTTTACTGATTATGGAATATATTCATGATGGAGATTTATTTGATGCAATTAGAAGTGAAATAAATAATAGAATGTCAGAAGAAAAAGCACGTGTATATTTTCAACAAATTATATTAGCAATACAATATTTGCATAGTAAAAATATAATTCATAGAGATTTAAAACCTGAAAATATTTTAATAGATAAAAAGAAAAATTGTATAAAAATAACAGATTTTGGATTGAGTACATTAATAAAAAGAAAATATGAAATAATACCTGATATTGCAGGAACAACTGATTATCTAGCACCTGAAGTAATAAAACAATTAGGATATTTAGGACAAAGTGCAGATATATGGTCTTGTGGTGTTATTTTATTTAATTGTGTTACAGGGTGTAAACCTTTTATAGGAAACAATGCCATAATGTTAAATAATATATTGTCAGGAAATGTAGAATTTTTTAAAAAAAATATTAATAGTAATTTAAAGTTTTTAATTAAAAAAATTTTAGATCCAAATCCTGAAACTAGATATAATATTCAACAAATAATGAATAATGAATGGTTTAAAATTGGGTTTGATAAAGTTGAAAAAGAAGTTAGAAATTATTTTCAAAAAAGTCTTATAAATAAAAATATAGAAATAAATGATGAAATTAAAGAAAATAAAAATATAGATTTTTTTATAAATATAAATAAAATACCTTTAATTAATGCATTTAATTTTGGAATGTTATTATATGGAATTAAAATAAATGATTTTTTTAATAAAGATAAAAAAAAATATAATGAAATGAAAAATTTTATTTTTATTTATAATAAAGATGCTCAAAATTTTGTACAATTTTTTAAAAATTATTTTATAAAAAAAAATATTAATTTAGAATTTAATATGATTGAAATTGATAAATTTATAATTAATTTAAAAAATGATTTTTTAGATATAAGTATTTTATTGCAAATATTTAAAATAAATAATGATGGAAAAATTATTTATGCATTAACATTTAACAATGGAGATATTAAAGAATTTTTTAATATCTTTAATAATTTTTTTGAGGAAAATAAAGATGTGATAAAAAAAATATAAATAATAATTTTTTTAATAATATTATTAATTATTTATATATAAAAATTAATATTTAAAATGAAATTTAGCATTTATCCAAAAAAAATTAAAATAGCATTATATTTTCTTTTTTTTTGTTTAGGTATTATGAATCATTTAGGAACAATTTTAGTTCAAACCGGGGCAAGATTATTAGCGAAAGAATTAGGAATGGAAAAATATTTATATTTTTATTCAACTTCATGTATTATTTTTTCTTCAATAATGCGGGTTTTAAATTCAAAATTTTTTATAAAAGTTCCTTATAAAAAAAGAGTTATTGCTTTAAGTATATTAATGATATTTGGTTATTTGTCAATGTTTATTATTTTAAAATTACATCATTCAAAATTAGAAAATGAAAATACTCTTTGTTTTTTATTATCATTAATTCCATCATGTCTTTTAGGAGCAAGTTATGCTTTTGGGGAAAATGCAATATTAGCATATTTAAAATTATTTCCTAAAGAATTTTTAGGAGGTTGGTCAAGTGGAACAGGTTTAAGTGGCTTAACAAGTGCATCATTAAATTTATCAAGTCAATTAATAAATAATTTTGGAATAATAAATTTATATTTATATTTAACTCCATTAGGAATTGTATATTTTTTATTCTTTTTATTTACTGAAAAATTAAAAGATTGTTATAGTGATAAACAAACATTTTTAGGGGGATTATTAGAAAATGAAGGAAATAAAGAAGAAAAAAATCAAGAAACAAATAATGAATATAATAAAACAAATATTGAAGAGGAAAAAGAAAATGTTGAAGAAAATAAATTAGAAGATGAAAAATTATTAAAAGATATAGATAAAGATGATATTAAAGAAGTAAAGGAAATGAGTTTTATTAATTTTAAGTATGTTATGAAAATTAGTGGAGATGTTATAATAAATTTATGTCTTATATACTTTTTTCAATTTTTTTCAGCAAACGCATTAATGATTGTAGTAGTTAGAAAAATTGATATTAAATTTTTACCATTAGATAAAGAAAATCATAGAAAAGCAAAATATGAATTTTTATTAATGTTTTTCCAAATAGGAATGTTTATTGCCAAAAGTTTATTATTTATTGCAAGAAAAATTCAACCTATTTATATTTATACTATAGTTTTATCTTCTATAAGTATATTTTTAATATTTCAATATTATTATGTAATTTTTCAATATTATTTATTAATTCCAATTTTAATGATAAATGGATTTTTCGGAGGAGGTTCTTATGCAGGAGGATTTTATGCAATTTTAAATAATGAAAAATTAGGTTCAAAATATAAAGATTTAACAGTTAATATTGCAACAATATTTGATGATATTGGAACAATATTATCTGGTTTATTCGGGTTTATAAATCAAAAATATATTATGACTGTAGATGATTTAATTATTAAATAAATTAAAGATTATTAATATTATTTATAATATTTAATATTTATAAAATAAAAAATATAATATTATAATTAATTACAATATTTATAAAGTTTTATTTAAATCTAATGGACTTATTTCTGATCCTTCTGTTAAATTTTCTTTTTCTAATTCTTTTTGTTGTTGAATTCTTTGGAATCTTTCATCCATTTTTTCAAAAAATATTTTTTTGTAATGTTCATATCTATTTAAAAATCTTTTATTATTACTTTTATTTACTAAATGAATACTATATACTGATTTTTTATTATTTTTATCAAAAAAATAAACTTTTTTAGTGTTATCATTATCAATAATAATTTTTGTATTATCTTTAAATGTTAATTGAATCATTTTATTACTTAATTTTAATAAAATTGCTAAATCACTTTTAATAATTTTTTTAACATAAATTAATTCATTTTCAATTTTTACTGTTGTTTTATTTTTTTCATTTTCTAATTTAATATATTTTTCAAAATTACATAAAACTTCATATTTTTGTTTAAGTTCTGTAATAATATTTTTATTTTCAAATAATTTTGGTTTATTTATTCCTTTTTTTTTATTAACATAATAAACATAATTTTTATCTAATATTTTAAATAAAATGCTTTTATCATTAAAAACACAACCAATTAAATATTTTAATTTATATAAAATTCCGATTTTTTCGCTATAATCATATAAAACATCTACATATGGTAAATTATTAATATTTAAATTTTCAATATTTATTGTTTTTAATAATTTATGATTTTCTTTATTAGAACTTAAATTTAATTTTTTTTTATTATCATCATAATTTTTAATTGTTTCTTTTAAATCAACATAACCAATATTTATATCACATTTTTTTAAAGTTTGTAAAGCGAAATTTTTCATAATTTTTAAATTTTCTTTATCATTTTCAAAAGATAATTGATTTGGATTTATAATTTTATTTTCCTGTTCATCACTTTGATATTTTCTAAAAAAATCAATTTTTGGCGGGTTACTTAATGTATAATGAGGCATTTCTTTAGGTAATTTAGTTACCTTCATAAAATCATGTTGAAGCATTTGATCAGGAGTTAATCTATCATTTGGATTTTTCTTTAATATATTTTTAATAAAATCTTTGGCATTTTCGCTAATAAATACATTATTTGGAAAATTATAATTAATATCTGTTATTTTTTTATAAGTTTCTTTAACATCATCCGTTTCAAAAGGGGGTCTACCAATTAATAAAGTATATATAATAACTCCTATTGCCCAATAATCAACTTGATAACTATGTCCATTATTTTTACCCTCTAAAATTTCAGGAGCTATATAATTAGGGGTTCCACAAACTGTATGTTTTCTTTCTCCTTCATATTCTATTCTTGTTGCTAAACCAAAATCACCTATTTTTATTTGTAAAGTACTTGATAAAAATAAATTTCCTAATTTTAAATCTCTATGAATTACTTTATTTGCATGCATATATTTTACTGCTGATAATATTTGAAATAAATAATATTTCACTTCTAATTCACTTATAATTTTTCTTTTTTTTATTAATTCATTTAATGTTTTACTTTTACATAATTCTAATAAAATATAAACATTTTCTGAATCTTCAAAATAATGTTCAAATTTTACTATATTTTGATGTGACATTGATCGATGGATTTTTATTTCACTTTTTAATTTATTTTTTGCGCTTTGTTTTGTTATATTACTTTTTGAAATTATTTTTCCTGCATAAATTTTTTTATTAGATAAACATTTTAATTCATAACATTTTGCAAAACCTCCTTTTCCTAATAATTTACCTTTTGAATATCTTTTTACTACATCTTCTCCATTTAATTTTTGCATTCTTTCTTCTATTTCTTCCCCATTCCCTTCTATTATTGTTTCTGTTTCTAATTCTGAATCCATAAAATTATATTATAATTTTTAATATTTAAATATAATTTATTTAAAATATTTATAACAAAATTTTTATTTTTAAATATTTACTTTTATCATATATTTAAAAATTTTATTCTTTAATATCTATTATTATTGTTTTTCCATAAAATAATATAAACAATATAATAAACAATTATTAAAAAAAAAAAAATAT
>JAEEGK010011775.1_pt1 | contig 19933 bp, 16 predicted proteins | sample 8958771 | NCBI WGS metagenome assembly JAEEGK01 (sample SAMN16246547, study PRJNA631951) | gut metagenome | biome: gut microbiome; feature: rumen; material: SC-attached | host: Bos | place: Iran: Karaj | collected 2018-10
CTCAGACGTTACTCCCCCCGCAGCATTTATGGCATCGTATACCCTGCTGCCCTCAGGCATAATGTAAACTCCCGGATTCACCACGCACCCCGCCACATAAACGTAAATCTGCCCACGAAAAGAAGCCCTCGACTCACTTTGTGAATCCAAGGCCGGTTCTTCATCGGTTAAAATTTCTTCTGCGTAGGAAATCTTCTCCCGTCCTCCGCAGGCACAAAGCCCGGTGACAAGAGCAAAAAGAATAAACAGAAAAACTTTCTTCATGTTACCTCCGAAAGCCGGAGGATTTGTGTTGACTTACAAATAATATCTTAAAAAGAAGTTTTACGCAACCCCTTTCATTAATCCGAAACGTAACGTTCCCAATCTGTCAGATACACCTTACCCTCAGGTGTTTCGGACATAATGCCCTCTTCCACAAGCTCCTCAACCAGGCGCTTGCAGTCCTCATGTCGGATGGCCACGCCAAACTGGAAGCAGGTTTCTTTGTCAAAATAACAGCATTCTTCCGACTTTCTCTGATAGGACAGAAGTTCCGCATAAATGCGCTGCTTTCTGTAATAATCAAATACCTTGTCATGAGGAACGGAAAGTCCCTTCGACTCGCAGAGCCTCTCTACAAGCTCGTATTGAGCCCTTGCTTCGGGCTGACCCCAGAGACCGGTAACAACATCATATTCACAAACAGGTGTATATATAGCAGCCACGTCTTCGGCGCTTACCGCTCCCGCAGGCTTGCCGGCAAGTTCGTCATACTTGATTCGGAAGGAAGAAAACTCCTGAATCTGTTTAACATGCGGCTTTATAAGCTTAAGCATTTCCGTAACGCTTACGGGAAGAGAAACCGTATAGCAGGTAATGTCCGCCTCAATCATCCCGTCAAGATAGGAAAGTGCCTTCACCGCCCTGTCATAAATGCCCTTGCTGTCGTATTCGGGGCTTAAAAAGTAATTGTCTTCGCTCGTGCCTATGCCCTTGAAGCTGTTGTAATCTTCACCTGTGCGGGCATCTTCGATAAGGGTTAGAACGTCATAAAGCTTATCACCATACTCAGGTCCCACCACCGAAACCGCAGCATCCTTTAAAGCTGCAGCACTGTCCTCCTCGGGGTTTTGCAAAAGTCTTCCCGCCACATAATGGGAAAAGAAATTGACCACGTGATAAGAATCCATCTCGCTCCAGTAAGAAGGCTTGCAGATATGGTCCTCGGCAGCACTGTTTAAGTAAACACTCTTAATAAGCTTGGAGTTTACATTCATCTCAGCCAGCTGGTCGATTTCCATCTCGGTAAGGTTCCATGACCAGATACCGTAGCCAAGACCAAGTTCATTTGTAATGCGCCTGAAATTGGCCCAGGAAACATTCTCCGAAGTGTTGGCTCCGGAATACAGAGTAAAGTCATCCCCCAAAGTATCGGACAGAACATAAATGTCAACAAGATCGGTAAAGCTTTCAACACCGAAATCTATATCGGGATTAACCGCCCTGAACTTATCTCTTAACATTGAGGCAAAGAAAGCGATATCCTCCTGCCTGGTAAGATTCGTAGGGTCAAAATAGTGAGCTATAACGCGGTCGGAACAGTCCGCAAGCTCCGCATAAATCGAATAATATTTGTCAAAGGCCGCAACCGCCTTGGGATTGTCTTTGGCATATTCATAGTAGACGGAATCGCTCTTGTAATATTCCACGGAATCGTCCTGCCAGCCGTAACCGGTAAACTCTGCTCCCCACACCCAGAGAGTAAACTTCATACCCATGGAATGAGCCGCATCCGCCATGAATCTTATGCGCTCATGCACATATTCGTAATTGCCGTAAGCCGCCCAGGCAGAACACATCTCCGTAACCTGAATACCCGTGTATCCGCAGTCATGCATCATCTTGACGTAAGAATAAAGCATATCATCCGAATATGACAAAAGCTCACTCTTTAAAGAAGTTGCATAGTTGTAATATGCACCTCTGGTCATATTGGTCTTCCAAAGGCAGATAATGGGCTCTCTCTCCCTCATCCAGGGTTCGGCACATTCATACACATCGGCAGGAATCCTTACAGTATCCCCTTCGGTGCTTAACAAGTGTTCCCTTGATTCACCTGCAAAAGAAAGCCCGAGATATAAATTGGCAAACTCTCTTACCGCTTTAACACATTCCTCATCGGAGCTGCCTCTGATAATAATGTTTCCGTCTTTAATTAATATTTTGGGATCATAGTAACGAAGCTTTTTTTCCTTGGATATGGCGATATACCGGTCCTCACTGCCGAAGGTAAGGGAGGTCTTGAGTGTTGTGCCCGAAGCCTTGTAAATGTAGTCCTTAAGTTCGGTTGCGGCACCGTTTAATCCGCTTTTTTGTACGATGGTATACTCACCGATGGGTGTATCTCCGATAAGGATATTTAAATGGCCCGGATTCTCGTAAAGAACTCCTTTTTCACGAAATACGCCCGTTTTAAGCGCAAAGAGGCATCCCGCCAAAGAAAGCAGGACGCCGCATATAAGACAAATTATACAAGCCGGTTTGTTAACAGGTGTTTTTTTCATTAAATTTACTCCGTAACAAGCTGAGACTTAATCTGGTCGGAAAGCTTATTAAGACATTCCGAGGGATCCGAACCGGTCCAGATGTCCTTAAGGGTAATCTCTAACTGAACCCAGAGGTTGGATGCTTCTACAAGTTTGGACAGAGGAATGGATTCTTTGTATTCCTCCTGAAAGAGTCTTTCGGGAGAACCTTCTTCGTATCCTGCATCATAGGAAGCCGCAAGACGACCGGTCTTCTGGTAAACGCTTGCCGCACAGTTTTTGGAAAGGTATGCGGCGAATTTGTCGGCTTCGGTCTTACCTTCGGAATAACCGTTTATTACTATTGCATCCGTTACTGAAAGAGCTCTCGATTTAAGAGTCTCGCTTACGAAGGGAACACGGTCAAAGCCGTATTCGTACACGTTTATTTCGTCAATCTGTTTCTGAATGGATTCAAGCTTCTCTTTGTCCGCTTCTTCCTTGCCTTCGGCATCGGCTTCCCTGGAAGCTTTTTCTTTCTCGGCCGCAAGGGTATCGTTAAGTTCCTGAAGACGTTTTTCTTTGTCCGCATTCAGGGTGCGGGATCTGTCGATGGCATCGGAGGTAACGATGGTGAAAAGTGAATCGCCCTCTAAGAATCCGTTCAATGTGGTCTCATAATCAAGGTCTGAATCAAAAGAAAATATATCGTTAAGACTCTTGTAAGCCTTCATGCACTCAAGCGTCTTGTCGTTGTTAATGTCAATGAGGGATGAATCGTCACCGTCTTCACCGCCCACCTGCATGTAAGCGCCGAGGAAAGGGTAATTGTACATAACGTCGGAAACGTCCCATTTGACCAGTGTCTTGACTGTATCCTTGGCCTCGTATTTGTCCGAGAAATAATAAAGGTCATTAAAGCTTGAGGGAATGACACTGTCAAGAGTAAGAGGCTCGCTACTTTCTTCCACCTGTTCGGAAGAACCTTCTCCGCCTTCGAAATTCTCGGCTTCTTCTTCGGAGAATTCCATTTCGTCAAGTTCCACACCTTCACCTTTGGCCACTTCTTCACCGGAATTGATCTTGTCAACCCATTCCTGAAGGAAGGTCTTATTGTACATAAGTGCGGTGGTCTCAAAAGAAAGCGGATATGCCACATGATTGCCGTTATAAGTAATGGCATGGATGGCTGCAGTGGGATAATAGTGATCGTTAAGAATACCCTGTGAGTCCTTAACCTTGCAGGCAAGTCCCGCAAGATATGCCTTTTCAAGGGATTCATTGGAAAGAATGTACAAATCTGGGAAATTGGTACCGGATACCGAAGCATCGTTGATAGCCTTCAAATACTCGGAAGAGCTTACAAGCACAGGTATAACGCGGGTGTCGGGATTCTGCGAATGAAATTCAACCGCGGCATTGGTAAGAAAATCCGTGTAACACTCGTCGCTGTACCAAAAGTACAGAGTCCGGGTCTGATAGTAGGCGTTTTCTTTATTCTCCTCTTCCAGACGGTTGTTGACACGTCCGACGTATAATATACCTGCAATCATCGCGGCAATAACCGCGACGACCAAAAATCTCTTGCTAAGTGACATTACAATCCTCTCAAATCGGGACCGAAAGCGGACCCTATACCCCGCCTATGCACTCCTTCAAAATAACAATCATCTTATCGATATCTGCTTTGGAAATAATAAGGGGCGGAACAAAACGTATAATATTGGTGCCTGCGTTAATGAGCACGAGGCCCTTCTCCAAAGCTTTATTAATAATGGGTGCCACAGGCTTATCAAACTCCAGTCCCTGAATGAGTCCCACACCGCGGTGAGCCTTAATCGAAGGGCAGGAAGACATAATCTTTTCAAGTTCGTCGTAGAGGTAACTTCCCACCTCACGCACATTACTAATTATATGGGATTCCTCAAATATTTCAAGCACTTTGTTGGCAGCAGCGGTTACAAGCGGGTTTCCGCCGTATGTGGTTCCGTGGTCTCCTGCCACCAGAGAATTCGACGCAACCTTCTCGGTCAAAAGAAAGGCTCCGATGGGCACACCGCAGCCCAAAGCCTTGGCAACGGTCATGATGTCGGGCTTAACTCCGTACTTCTGCCACGCAAACATGTAGCCCGTACGACCCATGCCGCACTGAACCTCATCAAGTATCAAAAGAATGTCTTTCTCGTCGCAAAGAGCACGAACACCCTTTATAAATTCATCCGTAGCGGGATAGATGCCGCCTTCGCCCTGAACAGTCTCAAAAATAATCGCACAGGTTTTGTCGGTAACAAGAGCCTTAACGCTCTCAAGGTCGTTCATCCTGGCAAACTTAATATGTCCGATACCGGGCTCGAAAGCCTCGCGATACTTGGGGTTGCCGGTAATGGAAAGAGCACCCATGGTACGGCCGTGGAAAGAATGCTCCATGGCAATAATCTCATGGTCGGTTGAGCCATCCTTAAGATATGCATACTTGCGGGCAGCTTTGATGGCTCCCTCAATAGCCTCGGCACCGCTGTTGGTAAAGAAAACGCGGTCCATCTGCGAAGCCTTGGTAAGCTTTTGGGCAGCTTCGATGGCGGGCACATTATAGTAGTAATTGGATGTGTGAATAATCTTGTCTACCTGAGCCTTAAGCGCATCGTTGTACTCTTTATTATTGTAGCCGAGAGCGAAAACGGAAATACCTGCCACAAAGTCAAGGTATGCCTTGCCCTCCTCGTCGTAAAGATAAACTCCGTCGCCGTGATCGAATACAACGGGGTAACGATTATATGTATGAAGAAGCACTTTCTCGGCTTCTTCGATATGTTCTTTCATCATGATTTATTCCTCTTCCGTGTCATCGGTGCGGAAACAGGTCCCTACACCTTCTTTTGTGAAAATTTCAAGTAACAGGCAATGTGCGATTCTTCCGTCCAGAATGTGGACTCTGCTAACGCCTCCTCTGATGGCATCGGTGCAGTTGGTAAGCTTGGGAAGCATGCCGCCGCCGATAACTCCCGAGTTAATAAGGTCTTCGCCCTCGGAAGCCGTCAGTCTTGAAATAAAGGTGGATTTGTCTTCAAAATCTCTGTATACGCCTTCTACGTCCGTAAGGAACGCAAGCTTTTCGGCCTTAACGGCCTTGGCAATGGCGCATGCCGCATCATCGGCATTAATATTGTATGTGGTAAAGTCGTCGTCGAAACCGATGGGGGATACGATGGGAAGGAAATCCTTCTCAAGAAGATCCAACAAAATCTTGGTATCTACTCCCACAACATTTCCCACAAATCCGATGTCCTGGCCGTTTGAGTATTTCTTCTCGCATTTAAGGAGGCCGCCGTCTTTGCCGGAGATACCTACAGCCTTAACGCCCAGTTCCTGTACCATGGATACAAGGGATTTGTTGACCTTGCCGAGTACCATCTCCGCAATTTCCATGGTCTCTGCATCGGTAACCCTGAGACCGTTTACAAACTCCGACTTTTTGCCGGTTTTCTCAATCCATTTGCTGATTTCCTTGCCGCCGCCGTGAACGATGATGGGCTTAAAGCCTACGAGTTTAAGAAGGGTTACGTCTTTGATAACGTTTCTCTGAAGCTCGGGATTGCTCATGGCCGAGCCGCCGTATTTGACAACAATAATCTTTCTGTTGAATTTCTGAATGTAAGGAAGCGCCTCAATAAGGACCTCCGCTTTCTTTAAAAGTTCGTCGATTTCTTTTTTCTCCATTGCAGTAATCTCCTTAATATTTTAAAGGTAACAGTCCATTTGTGAACTACCAAATGGACTGCGGAACTCTCCGCGTGGCGACCATTTTAAAGCTAATGGCCGCCATCATGAATCTAAAATACAGATTCATGATTCCTTCTAGCTTCTGTAGTCAGCGTTTATCGAAACATATTCATGCGTAAGGTCGCAGCCCCATGCGGTGGCACTTTCGGTGCCGAGATGGAAGTCGGCTATAACCTTAACTTCTTTTGACGAAAGAATCTTTGTGGCCTTTTCTTCGGAAAAGTCGGTGCCCACTCCGTTTTCAAATATCAGAATGCTGTCGCCGTCTCCTTCAAAAGAAAGGGTAACGTTCTCGGGGTCGAAAATTTCGCCCGAATATCCGAAGGCACAAAGAATGCGGCCCCAGTTGGCGTCGTGTCCGTAGATGGCAGCCTTGGTGAGACTTGAGCAGATAACGGACTTGGCAAGTTTGCGGGCCTGAGCCTTGGTTTTTGCATTAATAACGTTTACTTCCAGCATTGCGGTAGCGCCTTCGCCGTCTGCCGCCATTTTTTTGGAAAGAGTCTTCATAACTTCAAAAAGCGCAGCCTTAAAGGTTTCGTAGTCAGCGCCTTCACTGTCTATAACAGGGTTGCCGGAAAGACCGTTGGCAAGCACCACAAGAGTGTCGTTGGTGGAGGTGTCGCCGTCAACGGATACCATGTTGAAAGTATCCACAACGTTCTCGGAAAGTGCCTTCTGAAGGAGGCTTTTGTCAATTGCGCAGTCGGTGGTGATGAAACCGAGCATGGTGCACATGTTGGGATGGATCATGCCGGCGCCCTTGCACATACCGCCCATTTTAACGGTTTTGCCGCCGATTTCAAAAGAAACCGCAACTTCTTTGTTCACCGTATCGGTGGTCATGATGGCTTTTGATGCAAGAGTGCCCGCCTCTATGGAGCCGTCCAGGGTCTCGCACAAAACTGCGGTGCCGTTGACGATTTTTTCTATGGGAAGCTGTTTGCCGATGACACCGGTGGAGGCTGTAAGAACGCTCTTAACCGGCACTCCTTTTTCTTCGCTTACGGCCGCCGCTGTTTCTTCACAGTACTGAAGACCGAGCTTGCCTGTGCAGGCATTGGCGATTCCCGCATTGATGACTACTGCCGAAACCTTTTCATTACTCTCGGTAATAGCCTTGTCCCACTGAACGCAGGCAGCCTTAACAAGGTTGGACGTATATACGCCTGCTGCCGTACAGGGAGCATCCGACCAAAGCATTGCCATGTCGGTTCTTCCTTCATATTTGATTCCTGCCGCGCAGGATGCTACTTTAAAGCCTTCGGGTGCGGTTACGCCGCCGTCAATTGTAAACATTTTGCTCCTCCTGAATATAATTGATGATATTCTCGCGATTCAGTGTGAAATCGTAATAGTTTAAATCCTCTCTTTTGGTCCAGGCCATGCTGTTCCAGAAAGCGTTTCCTATATCGTTTTTGGTAAAAGCAATAAGAGATACCTTATTAATATGTTCTTTGTGAAGTTCTTCCATACAGTGGACTACCATGTCCTTGCCGATGCCTCTTCGTCTGAAGTCCGCATGCACGCACACATGATACAGGCAGCCTCGTCTTCCGTCGTGACCGCAGAGGATAGCCCCCACAATCTTTCCGTTATAATCCGCCACCACGCTGATGCCCGGGTTTCTTTTTAAGAAAACCTCAACGCCCTCTCTCGAGTCGTCGATGCTTCTGATGGCAAAGCCTTTTATGGTGTTCCAAAGAGCGAATACTCCGTCGTAATCTTCTATTGTCATGGGACGAATTACTACGTTGTCCATTGAGAAGTCCTCCGATTGCTTAATTGTCCTTTTATAATATACAACAGGTAAATCTTAAAAGCCACAATTTATTTTTGCATAACTATACAATCAATTTGAATATTATGCAAGGGTTTATACATATTTTTGTGAAATTTTTATATTAAATCTCTATTTTTATGCATTATTTTGTACTTGCATTTGCATAAATATGGGTATATATTAATGAAGACACGAAACGAGTGGCCCGAATAAAGGGCTTGAACGCATAAAAATTCACATAAGGAGAATACAGAAATGGCAAAAGAAAAAGTAATTCTTGCTTACTCCGGCGGACTTGATACCACAGCTATCATTCCCTGGCTTAAAGAAAATTTTGATTACGAAGTAGTTTGTGTCTGCGTAGACTGCGGTCAGGGCAACGAACTTGACGGTCTTGAAGAAAGAGCAAAATACTGCGGCGCAGAGAAATTATATATTGAGAACGTAATCGACGAGTTCTGCGACGAATACATCGTTCCCTGTGTACAGGCTCATGCGGTTTATGAGAACAAATACTTACTCGGTACTTCCATGGCCCGTCCTCTTATCGCCAAGAAGCTTGTTGAAATCGCCCGCAAAGAGGGCGCAACCGCAATCTGCCACGGCGCTACCGGTAAGGGTAACGACCAGATCCGTTTCGAGCTCGGCATCAAAGCTCTTGCTCCCGACTTAAAGATTATCGCTGCATGGCGTAACGACAAGTGGACACTTGATTCCCGTGAGTCCGAAATCGAATACTGCAAACAGCACGGAATCGAGCTTCCTTTCTCAGCTGACAATTCCTACAGCCGTGACCGTAACATCTGGCATATCAGCCATGAAGGTCTTGAGCTTGAGGATCCCGCCAATGAGCCTAACTTTGAGCACCTTCTTGTTCTCGGCGTAACTCCCGAGAAGGCTCCCAATGAAGGCGAGTATGTATCAATTTCTTTTGAAAAGGGTGTTCCCACCGCTGTTAACGGCAAGAAGATGAAGGTATCCGAAATCATCACCGAACTTAACAAACTCGGCGGCAAGCACGGCATCGGAATCATCGATATTGTAGAAAATCGTGTTGTAGGTATGAAATCCCGTGGCGTATATGAGACTCCCGGTGGTACAATACTCTATGAAGCACATCAGCAGCTTGAGGAATTAATCCTCGACCGCGACACCTATCGTGAAAAAGAAGAAATGGGCAACAAGCTTGCACAGATCGTTTACGAAGGCAAGTGGTTCTCTCCTCTTCGCGAAGCATGCCAGGCATTCATCGAGAAGACTCAGGAGTACGTTACCGGCGAAGTTAAGTTTAAACTCTACAAGGGTAACATCATTAAGGCAGGTACCACCTCACCTTACTCACTTTACAACGAAAAGATTGCTTCCTTCACCACAGGCGACCTTTACGACCATCACGACGCAGAAGGCTTCATCAACCTCTTTGGTCTTTCCACCAAGGTTCGCGCCATGAAGATGCAGGAAGTTAACAAAAAGAACGGAAAGTAATTAATGAACGGAACCGCAATCTGGATAATTGCATACGTGGCCGTGGCCAATCTCTTTGGCTTTGCCTCCATGGGCATTGACAAATATCGTGCCCGGAACCACAAATGGCGCATTTCGGAAGCCATGCTCTTCTTCTTTGCCATAATAGGCGGAAGCATCGGCTCCATAGTCGGTATGCATTTTTTCAGGCACAAGACCCATCACAAAGCTTTCACTGTCGGTCTTCCCATCATTCTTTTGATACAGATTGCTGTTACGGTTTATTTGTGGGTGAGCCCGCAGTTAAATATCACAATACAGTAATTCAAACGGGAGTGCATCGCACCCGCTTTGTCTACACTCTGAGGCGCTTTGATTGCAAAGCGCCTTTTACTTTTAATCAAGACTTAATGTACGGATGGTAGATTTAAACCAACTCTTAAATTTACAATTCGGAGGCATTAATGAAAAAAGGACAGCTTATTGCATATGCACTTATTTTTGTTATGATGATTTCTTCAGCCTGCGGCAAATCCACAGAGAGTGCCGAAGAAACGGCAAGTTTAGGAAAAGCAACGACTGCCTCCTCCAATAACAGCGTGACGGTTGCTCCCGGCAATGGTATCACGGAAGATGCTTTTGTTAAAGAAGACCCCAACCGTTTCAAGTTCAGTCGGACAGATTATGAAGAGGGCGACCACGTATGGTATGGCCGCTATGAGCAAGACAGAAGAGACAGCAACGGCTCCGAACCTATTGAATGGATTGTTATTGCCAAAGAGGATGACAGAATGCTTCTTATGAGTGCTTGCGTATTAGACACTCATATTTTCAGCACAAGTGCCAGAGATAATATGTGCTGGGCGGATAGCGACCTGCGAATATGGCTGAACGAACAGTTTTATTCAAACGTATTCTCTGAAGAGGAAAAGAAAGAGGTATTGCTTTCCAAACTGCGCAATGAAGAATATCAGTCTTGGACGCAGACATATGTAAGCGAAAAGACAGATGATTCCGAAGACTATGTCTTTCTTCTCAGCATACAAGAAGCGGAAGAGTATCTTGATTTTGATGCCTCGTTTGATGCCTACACCGGTACCGGAAAGAATTTAAAAAAGGCTTGGACGGAATGGGCCAGTGCGGCATTTCTGGCGCCTGTTACTCCACAGGCAATTTTGAACGGAGCCAAGGAAAGTCAATGGACAAATTCCGGAGCGTTCGATCATGGTGACGAGTACGCGGGAAACTACTATTCCCGTGGATATTGGTTAAGATCTGTTATTGCCAAAGAAAAGTACAGATCCAGAGCGATAGCATATGTTGACATGGACCATATATATTATTACACAGATTCCACCAAAGATATGGGTATTCGCCCTTGCATCTGGGTGGCGCTTAATGATGTAGGAAGTGCAGGCAGGAATCCTGACACAGGAAAAGCTTCTTCCGATACGACTGAAACAGCCAAGGATACAACCGAAAATCGTGGAGGAGTAATGGTTAAGCCTACGGAAAATGCATCGGTTTCTTTTAAAGACTATACGTCCGACGATGGGTACGTATCTCTTAAGATACCAAGCGGGTGGAAGGTAAGATGCAACAATACCGACACAATAGTCTACACGATAACGGTTTATCACCCTGAGAATAACAATATTAAGTTCACATACACCACAACGCAAACCTCTTACGAGTCGCAGGATGTTATAGACATGCTGGTGGCTTACGGTGGAGCTTCGAAGTTACCGATTTCACCCGAAGCGACCACTCTGTCTCTTTTTGAAAACAGCGGAAAGTTCTTTGGATACAGCGGATTTGAGCAAATAGCCGACTTGGGAAGTAACGGATATGGCGGAAGTGTTATTCAGGCCAAGGCAACAGCTAAAGATGAGACCGTTCTGGAGGGATTATTCTCGGCAACGGTAATAGATATGGGTACCAATTACGTTCTTGGCTCAAATGTTATGTTTGACCTTGATGAAGGCATAATGATAATGACGGCACCCGAAGCAGACTTTGTAAACTGGCAACCGGTATTGTCCCAAATTTTTGAGTCGCTTTCTTTTTCCAACGAATACTGGAAAGAAAGGAATTCCGCCTGGGCGCAGATTACCAAGTCCTCGCAGGCAATATCTCAAAGCACAAAAGCGATGAGCGACAGCGTCATGTCAAGCTGGGAGAAGCGTAATAACTCGTATGATATCCGCTCGCAGGCGTACTCCGACGCGACACTTGGCAGAGAAAGAATATATGACAAAGAAACCGGTGAAATATATTATGCCAAGAACGGTTGGTATGACTCGTATAACGGAAACCGATATGAAAGAGTCGAAAACGGATCGGAACTCTATAACGTTGCGGTTACGGGCACAATAAGTGAGTAAGAAAAAGAACAGAGCATTCAGCCCTGCTCTCGCACTCGCTTTGTCTACAGTCTGAGCGGGGAGTGTGTTAAACTCCCCGCTGTTTGCTTGAAATATTGGGTTTTATTTGTTATTATCCGATATTCCTGTTAAACACAGTATAAGGCCCGGCATCATTTTGTTTTATGCTTATTTCTATACATTCCAGGCGAACAGCCGTACTTATTGTTGAACTTCTTGAAGAAATATGAACTATTCTCATATCCGATGCTATTCATGATTTGTTCTATAGTCATCGTTGTATTCTCAAGACAGTAAGCCGCTTCCTCCAATTTCCTCTGCTGCAGGAGTTCTTTAAAGTTGTGTCCTGTAGTGCTCTTTAACAGACGGCTTAAATATGCTGTAGAGTAATCGATTTGTTCTGCCAGTTCTTCGAGTGTCCCATCTTTGTATTTATTGTCTATATATTCCAGTGCTTTCATGACAATATTCTGCCCTTTTGAACTCATGTCTTTGAGGGTACTCGCAGACATAACAGACAGATTCATAAATAGCAAGCCGAGAGTAGCCTGAACAACACGGTTCATATCGTCGGAATGCTCTGTAAGGGTCCAGATAAGGTTCTCCGTAAGATTCTCGACTGAAAGAAACCCCTTTGTATGATAAATAAGATAATCACTGTGTCTTTTTTTCTCCGAAAGAGAGGCTATGACGAAATCTCTCAAAGCACTCTCCCTGTCATAACTTACACTGCTCCAGGAAAAGAATTCTGGAAGAATAATAATATTTACCGCCAGGTCGTCGCGGCCGCAGGGCATTATCTCATGTCTTGCGTGGCGGTTCATCAGAAGTATATCCCCTTCCCGCAGAGTCAGCGTATCCCCCTCCGTTATGGCAGTGGTAAGACTTCCCCTGATCATCACCACCATTTCTATATAATTGTGACGATGCTCCGGAAAGTAAGCAAATCGCGTGTGGAGGCGCATGGCTATAAGCTTGCCTTTCTCCAAAAGTTTCGCGGAATCCACCACAAATTCATCTTCTGACGTATATAGTTCTTTTGATATGGAGGAATGTTCCGCCAGTATCTTCTCTTCTTCCTCGGTCAGGTTGCTGATTAAATCAATTATCTCTTGTCTCATGGTCCCTCAAGCAAATGTCAAATAAGGTTCTGATTTTCACTCTGTAAGGTTCTAAAAAAATCCGAATATCGAGGATATTATAGCATTATAAGGGTGTTTCTACAATTTTTATCATAAATCAATTGAGGTTCATAATGAAAGACTGTTATCTTGCAATCGACATCGGCGCATCAAGCGGGCGCCACATCATCGGATACGTTCAAAACGGGCGTATGGAGTTAAAAGAAATCTATCGTTTCGAAAACCGGCTTCTCAGGCGAAACGGGCACCTGGTATGGGATACCAAAGCTTTATTTAAAGAGATTCTGGCAGGGCTCAAAGCCTGCAAAGAAGCAGGACTGGTACCAAAAACCGTGGGCATAGACACCTGGGGTGTAGACTATGTGCTTCTTGATGAAAACGACAGGCTCATAGGCGATGCCGTAGCTTATCGCGACAGCCGTACCGAAGGAATCGACAAGTCTCTCTCAAGAGTAGTTTCCGAGCACGGTCTATACGAAAAAACAGGCATTCAAAAGCAGCCCTTCAATACCATATATCAGCTTCTTTCTCTTCAAAAAGAAAACCCGGGGCAGCTTAAAAAGGCGGCTTCTTTTCTCATGATACCCGACTATTTCAACTTTCTGCTCACAGGCATAAAGAAGCAGGAATATACTAACGCTACCACCACCAATCTTGTGAATGCGGCAAAAAAAGAATGGGACATGGAATTAATCGCCAGACTCGGCTTTCCCGCCCACCTGTTTAAGCCGCTCTCCGTTCCCGGCGAAACGGCAGGTGAATTTACAGAGGATGTGGCAAAAGAAGTGGGCTTTTCCGCCACCGTTATTCTCCCCGCCACCCACGACACCGGTTCAGCCTTTCTGGCAGTTCCCGCCCGGGACGAGACATCGGTTTATTTGTCCAGCGGCACCTGGTCCCTTCTCGGAGTGGAAACTTTAAAGCCACAAACCTCCGAAGAAGCCTTTTCTTTGAACTTTACCAACGAGGGTGGCGCCTTTTACCGCTACCGCTTCTTAAAAAACATCATGGGGCTTTGGATTATCCAGTCGGTGCGCCGCGAGCTAAACGGAACCGCATACGTTGAAGGTACAAAAAGCCGCCATGTGGCAAAAAAAGAATACAGTTTTGCAGAGCTTAGCGAAGCCGCAGAAAAATGCTACTACTTCACCTCAAAAATCGACGTTAACGACGAGCGGTTTCTTTCTCCCGAAAGCATGATTGACGAAATCAACGGATATTGCAGGGAGCATGAAGCTCAGGTTCCCGAAACCGTAGGCGAACTGATGCAATGCGTTTACACAAGCCTTGCGGACTGCTACGTAAAGACTATCGCCGACCTTTCAAAGATTACCCGAAAAAAAATCACAGGCATCAACATCATCGGCGGCGGCTCTCAGGACAGATACCTAAACCGCATTACCGCAAAAGCCTCCGGGCTCCCTGTTTACGCAGGTCCCACTGAAGGCACAGCCATCGGCAATCTTGTGATTCAGATGATTCACGCAGGCATCTTCAAAGACCTGCAAGACGCAAGAGACTGCATATTCAAGAGTTTTGACATAGAGACATTTACTTAAGGAGGTACATATGAGTTACAACGAGGCAAAAGAAAAATACTCAAAAATCGGTGTGGATACCGAAAAAGCTTTAGAGCAGCTTGCCAAAGCGCAGATTTCCCTTCACTGCTGGCAGGGCGACGACGTAAGAGGCTTCGACTCAGATCCGGACAAGCCCTTAACCGGAGGCATTCAGACCACCGGCAATTACCCCGGCAGAGCCCGCACCCCCGAAGAACTTATGGCGGACATCGACGAAGTTTTAAAACTCATCCCCGGCAAAGCCAAGCTTAATCTTCACGCAAGCTACGCCATCTTTGACAAAGAAAACGGCGGCTACGTCGACAGAGACTGGCTTGAGCCCAAGCACTTCAAAAAGTGGGTGGATTTCTGCAAAGAACGGGGCATCGGCTGCGACTTTAACCCCACTTTCTTTTCCCATGAAAAGTGCGACCCTCTGACTCTTTCTTCACCGAATGCGGAGACCCGCAAGTTCTGGATTGAGCACGGAAAGGCCTGCATCAGGATTTCCTCGTACCTTGCAAAAGAACTGGGTGAGCCCTGCATCATGAACATCTGGACCGGCGACGGCTACAAGGACATTCCCGCCGACAGAAAAGGCCCCCGCGAGCGCTACCGTGACTCCATCGAGCAGATTCTTTCGGAGCCCTTTAATTTCAAGGAAGTTAAGCCCTGTGTTGAGTCCAAGGTATTCGGTATCGGTGTGGAGTCCTATACTGTGGGAAGCGCCGAGTTTGCCCTTTCTTTTGCGGCTGCTCACTCTGACAAGTGCATCCCGCTCATGGACAACGGCCACTATCACCCCACAGAAGTGGTAAGCGACAAGATTCCCGCACTTTTAACCTTTTTCCCCGAGATAGCCCTTCACATCACCAGACCCGTGCGCTGGGACTCCGACCATGTGGTACTGCTGGACGACGAGACCAAAGAAATTGCCAAAGAAATCGTCAACTGCGGCGGTTTAAACGGTTCCGTCCACATGGCACTTGATTATTTCGACGCCTCCATCAACAGAATCGGTGCCTGGGTTACCGGATACAGGAACGTTCAGAAAGCGCTTTTGTATGCCCTTCTTTCTCCGAACGAAGAGTTTAAGGCTCTGCAGGATGAAGGCAATTTCACAAAGCTCATGATAGCCCGTGAAGAGTTAAAGACCATGCCCTTCGGCGATGTCTGGGCGGAATTCTGTACAAGAAACAGCGCCCCCGTCGACGGTGAGTGGTACAAAGAAATAAAGCGATACGAAGACGACGTTTTATCAAAACGCGCATAGACAGGAGAAAACATGAAAGTACTTGAAGCTGAGTTTACAAAAAGTTTTATCAGAATGGCCGACGACGGCTTTAATCAGGGGTGGCATGAGCGAAACGGCGGAAACCTTTCTTACCGCATCAAGCCTGAAGAAGTCGAGTCGGTAAAAGAAGAATTTATCGAAGGAGACTGGCAGGAAATCGGCACAAACGTGCCCGGCCTCGCAGGGGAATTCTTTATGGTTACAGGCTCCGGCAAATTTTTCAGAAACGTTGCCATTAAGCCGGGAGACAGCCTTTGCATCATTGAAGTCGATGACACCGGCAACCTTTACCGCATAGTCTGGGGCCTTGAAAACGGAGGACGTCCCACTTCGGAACTTCCCACCCACCTTATGAATCATGAGGTCAAAAAACGCGTGACAAACGGCCGTTACAGAGTCATCTATCACGCTCATACCACTAATGTTATTGCCCTTACTTTTGTGCTTCCTCTCACAGACGAAGCCTTCACAAGAGAGCTTTGGGAAATGGCCACGGAATGTCCTGTAGTATTCCCCTCCGGCATCGGTGTGGTGCCCTGGATGGTACCCGGTGGCCGGGAAATCGCAGTGGAAACCGCACGCCTCATGGAAGAGTACGATGCAGCCATCTGGGCTCACCACGGAATGTTCGCCGCAGGCGAGGATTTTGACCTTACCTTCGGCCTCATGCATACCATAGAAAAAGCAGCCGAGATACTGGTTAAAACCCTTTCGATGACAGGTTCCAAAAGGCAGACCATAACTCCCGACAATTTCAGGAATCTTGCAAAAGAATTTAAAGTGGTTCTTCCCGAAAAATTCTTATACTAAGCAAAAGTGCCGGCGGCCAATGCTGACAAAAAGTCTTCATCGGGCCAACCGGCACTTACAATTTTCAAAATTAAACCTCTGCGATAATCTCTATTTCGCACAGCACATTCTTGGGAAGTGTCTTAACCGCAACACAGCTTCTGGCGGGTTTGGAGGTAAAGAACTTCGCATATACACCGTTGAATGCCGCAAAGTCGCCCATGTCCGCAAGGAAGCAGGTGGTTTTTACCACATGGTCAAAATCGGTTCCTGCCGCCTTTAAGAGTTCGCCGATATTTTTACATACAAGTTCGGTCTGCTCTTCAATGGTACCGTTTAATACTTCGGCAGTAGCGGGATTGATGGCAATCTGTCCCGATGCAAAGAACAATCCTCCGGAAATGTATCCCTGTGAATAAGGTCCGATGGCCTGAGGGGCCTTGTCTGTTGCTACAAGTTTCATGTTTTTAGCTCCTTTTTATTTTACTTCGTCCTCGTCAAATTCAGCCGTCACATAGAATCCTCTGGGAGTTTCTTCAACCTTCGTAACCATGCCCTCACGGGATTTGAGGCGCTGATTGAAAGGAATATTGGGCGACATGGCGAGAGACGGATCGATTGTGTAGTAATAGTTACTGGGCAAAAGACCCTCCGTAACGGTAATGGCATCGCCTTCTTTTAACAGTCCGGGACGTTCCATTTTAAACTCTATCTTTCGCATTTTTACTATCCTCTTTTCGTATGTACCACTCATTCTACCACAGATAATCTCCTATTTCACCACCGAAGTCAAACAATTCTGTGTTTTTTTCCCTTTGTTGTCAAAACATCATTGTACTTTTGCAAATTTTCATATAAAATAATGTTAACTAATCTAATTGGGGGTTAATCTAATATGTATAAAGTTATTGCCGTAGACGATGAACAAAATGCATTGAACCGATTTGAAAGGCTTATTGCTCAGGATAACAGGCTTGAACTTCTTAAGACATTTACCAAGCCCGCCGACGCGATTGATTTCATTAAGTCCAATCAGGTTGACATCGCTTTTCTTGATATCGAAATGCCTGAAATGACCGGCCTTGAACTTGCCGAATGTCTTATGGACGTAAATCCCTATTTGGAAATTGTATTTGTAACCGCCTACAATCAATATGCTTTGGAAGCTTTCAGAGCTCATGCAACGGGCTATCTTTTAAAGCCCCTTTCTCACGATGATTTCACCGCTCAGATAGACAGTATGGAGAAAAAGCTTGAGAAGTCTCACGTTGTTGAAGACGACAAGCTTATTATCAGCTGTTTCGGTGCTTTCTCCATCAAGAAAGCCAATGACTTTGAGCCCTTAAGATTCAGAACCTCCAAAGCAGAAGAACTTCTTGCGTATCTTGTACAGAACGAAGGACGTGCACGTTCCAAGGATATGATTCTTGATACCCTCTGGCCCGATGCCGACCTTGACAAAGCAGCCAATAACTTCCGCGTAACCTGTACCTACATCAGAAGCACTCTTGCAGATTTCGGTTACACCGACGTTCTGGTACGCGACCACGATGATTACAGCATCAATACCGCAAGAATTAAATGTGACTATCTCGAATTCAGAAGCAAGATTGCCAATCCCGACACATTGGGACTTTCCGAGGTTGAAACCCTTATAAACCTTTACAAGGGACCTTACCTTGAGAACCGTTTCTATGACTGGGCCGAGGAGACAAAGGGCTGGCTTGAAGGCCGTTACATCCAGCTTTTATACAGAGCCGGACGCCTCTACTCCGAAGCAGACCGTATCGATGCGGCAATAGATGCCTTTGAGTCCGTTCTCCGCGTGGATCTCTACGAAGAAGATGCTTTCAAAGAAGTCATAAGACTTAAGCAAAAGAAGCTTCCTCCCGCAGCCATCCGCGAATACTACGAGAAGTACAAAGACTCCCTGTTTAAAGAGTATGGCCTTGGTCCTTCTCAGGAGATTAAAGAGCTTATCAAAGCTATATAAACTCAACCATAAGAGGACTGCAGATGATTACCATTTTACGCGCTTTCTGCGTTGTGTCGTGTTTAATATCGGGAATATACGCAAGTATCATTTTCTACTTTTTCCGCGACGCCAAGCGCCTGGTATTCTTCGCAGCCCTCTGTTTTTGTCTTTTTGTAAATGTTAATCTCGGTATGTCGGCCTATCCTTATCTGATTCACGATGCCGACTATCTTAAAACTCTTTTTCCCAATGTTGCTCTGGTTACCATCGCACTTTCCAATCTTTTTATGAGCATTTACGCAGGCCTGCTTAACACCGACAAGCCTTCAAGGCTTGCGCCTTACTACAATACGGCCCTGATCATTCTTGCCATAATCTCCATTACGGTTCCCGCCAATCACGTATTGCCCATGTACATCATTCTTAACATACTGGCTCTTTTTGCGGGGGCAAGAGGTTTTTACCGTTCATATCTGAGTATCAAAGCAGGTCACGGCGAATACATCTACCCCACCATTGCCCACGTTATTATGATGGTTGTGGTTACCGCCGAATTCTTTCTGGCAGTATTCCGTGTGAAAATCTTCGGCTTCAGAATCGTCTTCCTGCCCTTCTTTTTACTGTTCCACGGCATGATGACCTCCCTCTCCTACGGCAATTCCATCAAAAAAACGCAGAAGCTCTCCGCTTCTTTGTCCGACACCATCGAGCGTATCAATCACTCCAACAATGCGCTTATGTGCACCCAGATGAAGTCAGAGTTTTTGTATCGTTCTTTGGACCTTATCAGCAAGAAGTGTGATGAAGATCCATTTTCCGCAGAGGACTTAACCGTAGCCCTTTCCAAGTATCTTCGCCACACCTTAAACTTCCAGCAGCTTATGGGCGTGGTACCTTTAAGTAACGAAATCGAGCTTACCAAAGCCTTCGTGGCAATTGAAAAAGAAAGATACCCCGGTCTTAAAGTAGAATACAAGTTTCCGGACCCGCTTCCGGACTTCCATATACCGCCTTTGTCCATTCAGCCTTTGGTTGAAAACGCCATAGAGCACGGTTTTTCGGAAAAGACCAAGGACCCCAAGGTTACCCTTACCATTATTCCTTACCGCGATTATTACCATATCGACGTATCCGATAACGGTGCGGGCATGGATGAAGATGTGGCGGTTTCCCTTACCGACTCTCTTAACGACAGCGCAAGAATCGGTATTTACAAGATTCATACGAGACTTATTAATCTTTTCGGCAAGGGCCTT
>JAEEGK010011777.1_pt1 | contig 19932 bp, 14 predicted proteins | sample 8958771 | NCBI WGS metagenome assembly JAEEGK01 (sample SAMN16246547, study PRJNA631951) | gut metagenome | biome: gut microbiome; feature: rumen; material: SC-attached | host: Bos | place: Iran: Karaj | collected 2018-10
GGCGCATCTGAAGGTGATACTGGAAACTGGCGTTCTGCGCTCGGTTGAGGACATCTGGAACGCAAGCATTGTGGCAATGGAGGCTGGCGCCGATTTCATCAAGACATCGACGGGCAAACTTGAGCCTGCCGCCACACCTGAGGCCATAAGCGTGATGTGCGAGGCCATCAAAGCCTACGCCGCAAAGACCGGCCGCAAGGTGGGCATCAAACCTGCCGGCGGAATGACCGTTTCGGAAGACGCTCTGCTCTATATGGCTATTGTTGAGGCCACATTGGGCAACGAATGGCTCAACAACCGTATGTTCCGCCTAGGTGCAAGCCGTATGGCCAACAACATTCTGTCAGACATCGTAAGCATTGAGTCGGGCAAGGTTCAGACGGTGAAATATTTCTGATACATACCTTTTCTTATTTTTCAGCAAACCAGCATCTGTAAAAAAACAGACAGCCGGTTTGTTTTTATGTAAAAAACCATAACTTTATAGGCTTACAAATGAATGACTTAAAAGTGAGGCGGAAATAAGCCTGCTTTGCGGTCAATCAAAAGCAATAGAGTGATAATGAATTGTTTAACTTAAACCTAATGACTATGAAAAAACATTTTTTTGCAGTAATGGCAGCGGTTTTGAGCGTGTGCCTTGCTCTTCCATCGTGCCAAAAAGACGATGATGAAGAAGATGACGACAACACCTTTGAATGGAATTCGGTATTCGTTCCTGGCGATTTGAACAAGAAGAATCCCGCAGCGGTTTACACCGGCAACTACGACAACTCATCCTCCTCGCAAGGTTTCAAGGAGGAGGGTGTTTATGCCATCTATCTATTTGAAGATGGGACATTTGCCGAGACTTACAAAGGCATTTATACGAACACCAAAACCGACACTAAAACACCAATCGAGAAGGGTATTTGGAAGGGTTCGTACACCAATGTTACAGGCGATTTCTCTAACGGCGATATCACCATCCTGATAAACATGCAGTGGGACAATGGAACCAACAACTGGAGTCCGCTTTCTGCCACTGGCACTGTCATTCTGAAAATTGCCGGCGGCAAGTTCAAATTGGAGGGTATTTCGTTCACCAAGCAGAACGCAGGCTCATCGGCAAACATTCCGACAGGGCTGAACGCTCCGTTTGGCGAAACAACATGGTATGCTGGAGAGAAAGAGAGTTCGTATATTGAATGGATTTTCGATAACGATGGCGGTGCTACCTACATTGTCTATTCAAACGGCACCGAACTCTCGAACATAACCGGCTATGCCTACAAGGTCGAAAAGTCGGGCGACAGTTACACTGCTACAATAACTTTCAATGGCGTGCTGCAGGGAACACTCACGGTGACTGATCTTACGGCCACAAGCGCAACCTTCACCAACAACAAGGGTATGACAGGCACTTATTATAAGAAAGGTGCTGAAAACGGCAATGGTGGCTCACAAGGCGGTGAATCGCAAGCCGGAGCGGGCACGCTTTCGGGCGGAACATATTCGTGGACTCTGGATGGTTATACCGATGCTATCTCATTCACCGATAACACTTTCACTTATGTTGCAACATATTCAACACCAAACCACGAAGCACGAACCATGACTGGCACCTACACGGTTTCTGGCAATACTGCCGAATTGGTGATGGATATTGTGGAGACATCATTTGCAACAATAAGCACCACCGATAATTGGGCATCATTCAATATGAACGGTGCCACATTTACACGACAATAATCATAACACTAAACGACTATGAATCTGAAAGGAACAAAGACCGAGGCCAATCTTCAGGCCGCTTTTGCAGGCGAATCGCAAGCCCGCAACAAATACACTTACTATGCATCGAAGGCCAAGAAAGACGGCTACGTGCAGATTGCCAACATTTTTGAGGAGACGGCGGCCAACGAGAAAGAGCACGCCAAAATCTGGTTCAAACTGCTGCACGACGGCGCTGTGCCAAGCACCATCGAAAATCTGAAAGACGCTGCCGACGGCGAGAACTACGAGTGGACCGATATGTACGCCAAGTTTGCCGCCGACGCCCGCGCCGAGGGTTTCGACAAGATTGCCACACTGTTTGAGGAGGTGGGCAAGATTGAGCGTGAGCACGAGGAGCGCTACCGCAAGCTGCTGGCCAACATTGAGGGCGGTCTGGTCTTCTCGAAAGACAACGACACCATCTGGCAGTGCTCGAACTGCGGCCACATTGTGGTTGGCAAAAAGGCCCCCGAGGTTTGCCCCGTCTGCGACCATCCGCAGTCGTATTTCCAGGTGAAGGCGGAAAATTATTAGTTATTTAGGAATTAGGAATTAGGAATTAGGAATTAGGAATTAGGAATTAGGAATTAGGAATTAGGAATTAGGAATTAGGAATTAGGATTGGAAGGTTGAAAAAGTTGAGAGTTAAGCGTTAAGAGGTTAAGAAGTTGAGAATGGCAAGTTATCTAAACAGCGAAGCCCCCGATAGCTATCGGGATATAATTTTAAACAATTCACCGATTCACCAGTTAAACAACAGAATAGGCTTTAAAATCAATAAATCTTTAAAATTCTTTCGGTTATGAAGAAGAAATTTGTTTGTCCGATTTGCGGATTTGTGTATGAAGGCGAAGAGGCACCAGAGCGTTGCCCACAGTGTAAACAGCTTGTTGCCGGCAAATGGAAAGAGCTTGCCGCCGACGCTGATTTGAATTTTGTTACCGAGCACGTTCTTGGCGTTGCAAAAGACACCGACGACCAGATGAAGAAAGACCTGAACGCGCACTTTATGGGTGAGGCCACCGAGGTTGGTATGTATCTGGCAATGAGCCGCCAAGCCGACCGCGAGGGCTATCCTGAGATTGCCGAGGCTTTCAAGCGTTACGCTTTTGAAGAGGCCGAGCACTGCGCAAAATTTGCCGAGCTGCTGGGCGAGGTTGTCTGGGACACCAAGACCAACCTTGAGAAACGTATGCACGCCGAGGCTGGTGCCTGCGAAGACAAGATGCGCATTGCCAAACGCGCCAAAGAGCTCAACCTTGACGCCATCCACGACACCGTTCACGAGATGGCCAAAGACGAGGCCCGCCACGGACAAGGCTTTGCCGGTTTGTTCAAACGCTATTTTGGAATATAAGCCGATTGGCGATTGATTTTTTTAAACCGTTCCGGGCTTCGGGACGGTTTTTTTGTGCGCCTTGCTGAAGGCGGATTCTATTCTTCAACAATTACAAAAACGTCTTCGTTGGCTTTCTTCATCAAATATTGCTCGCGGGCGAATTTCTCGAGATTGTCGTCGTCGGTTTCGAGTTCCTTGGTGCGCTGGATGTCCGTCTCGATTTTTTTCGCGTAATACTCTTTCTGCGCCTTCATCTCACGCAAATTACGCAAGTCAGATATTCGGTTGAGCAGGTTGTTTTGGTCGAAAAAAAGAATCCACAACAAAAATATCAGGCTGGCTATCACGTATTTATTGTTGAGTCTGTCGATAATTTTTTTCAGTTTCGGATTCAGATTCATACTGCTCTAGGTTTTTCAACGACAAATGTAACGCATTCCGTTTAATTTTTACGACATAGTACGGATGTTGAAATAATAATTGAAAAATGAACGGGGCTCAAAACAATTTTTATACATTTGGGCGTTTCGGCTTTCGCCGGAAAAGTCAGTAAAATTGACATATTAACATTTAAAATACAGACAAATGAATTTTATCGTATCAAGCAGGCAGATTCTGAATCATCTGCAAACCGTAAGCCGTGTAATCAGTTCGAAAAACACAATGGCCATACTCGACAACTTCCTGTTCGACCTGAATGACAACAAATTGACCATCACCGCATCGGATGTTGAAACAACAATGGTAACAACATTTGATGTTGACAGCGCTTCTGGGTCGGGTGTTGTGGCACTTGGTGCAAAACGCCTGATTGACACACTGAAGGGTTTTCCTGAACAGCCGCTTACCTTCAACATCGATGACAAAGCCAATAAAACCGTCATTGTTTCGGAAAACGGTAAATATGAAATGCCATGCGTGAGCGGTGAGGATTTCCCGCAAGTTCAGAGCCTGCAAGATGGTGTCTGCAATGTTGAAATCACAGCCGACGCCCTGCTGCAAGGCGTGACCAAGACTCTGTTTGCCGCTTCGGTTGACGAGTTCCGCCCGGTGATGACAGGCATTTTTGTTGAGCTGGTTGAAGGCAAGGCAAAATTTGTGGCCACCGACGCACACAAACTGGTTTGCTACAGCCGCGCCGATGTGAAAATCGAAAGCGACGGCTCGTTCATTCTGCCACCAAAACCGGCTGGTCTGCTGAAAAACATTCTTCCGAAAGACGACAGCATGGTTACAATGTCGTTTGACAAGAAAAACGCCGTCATCAAATTCAATGAGTATACTCTCGTTTGCCGCCTAATCGAAGGTAACTATCCTAACTATCAGGCTGTTATACCGACCGATGCCCCGCGCAAACTCACAGTTGACCGCGCCAACCTGTGCGACTGTCTGCGTCGCGTAGAGGTGTTCTCAAATCAAGCCAATAATCTTATAAAACTGTCGATTATGGCTAACCAAATGGTGGTTTCGGCACAAGACATCGACTTCTCGGTTTCGGCAAGTGAGCGCGTAAGATGCCAATACGAAGGTGAGGACATGGAAATCGGCTTCAAATCATCTTATCTGATTGAGATTCTGTCGAATCTGGGTTGCTCTGAAGTTGTCATCAATCTCTCGAATTCCGATAAGGCCGGCACGTTTATTCCGCTCGACAAAAGCTCTGCCGACGAAGATGTGCTGATGCTTCTCTGCCCAATGCAACTTTAGACCAAGGCGTCCGATATAAACTGTCCCGAAAGAGCAAGATGATTGCTTTTTCGGGACATTTTTTTTGCCATTAAGGCATTCTGTCAGCATCGAACGCAAAAATTAATGCCGGTTTTATACGAAACTGACGCAAATCCATTAATTTTGCGACCGTTATTGATTTTTTCAATGAGTTTTTCGCAAGTCAACGGCTTACAGTCCGATACAACGGCTATTCAGATAGCACCTGCTAGCACGATGGTGATATCGCGCCCAACGCTTGATTTCGGTGGCGCCGATGCCTTCCGTGTCGACTCAAGCCGACTGGCACCGCAAAAAACTTATACACCCGTTATAAAAACCGTTCCGTTTATTCCGGTCGACGATACTGTCGAGCATCCGGCCTATGATGTGCTGACGGGCGATTTTATAATTAATCACGACAGTTCATTAGCGTCGCAGCTGAAAATCAATCCTATTCAGCCTGTCGCCGACAGCGCGCCACAAAGCAGGATTATTGCTGTTGAGCCGCCAAAAACGCAAACCATTCACGCCGCCCGGCCGTCAACGGTTGACGAAACACCGGCAGCACCGGTCCTGATAGAAGCCGACACCGCATCCGCAACAATTGCCATTGCCGATACCGTTACAGCCATTTCCGACACAACGTTGGCGTTGGTGGCCGACACAACCGAAACTGATACAACAATATTTGAGCACACACAGAAAGTGTTTGCCGAAAAAGAAGGCAAGCCGATAGTGCGCAAAACCGACCGCATCCTGCTGAACAAATCGGTTGCCGATACCGACTGGATGATTGGTGTCGTGATTTTTGCCGGTCTGCTTTTCGCCTGGACACGAATGATTTACGGCAAGTACATTGGCATGCTGATACAATCGGCCGTCAATTTCTTTACAGCCCGACGTGTTTATGAGGAATCGAACGTGGTGCGCGGACGTGTTTACCTGCTTCTCAACATTTTGTTCTTCATCAACATGGGAATGTTCGCCAATCAATGCGCCACTTTGTATGGCTTTAAGATTGACAATGTTTCGGGTTTCATGCTTTTCTGCTTGTTCTCGCTGGCTTTTCTGGCCTTCTATCTGGCAAAAACCATTATTCTGAAAATTCTCGATTTCATATTTGAGACTCGGGCGTTCGGGGCTTACAATTTCAATATTCACCTTTACAATAAGGTGTACGGATTGTTGCTGCTTCCACTGATTGCCGTGATTCCGTTTGTGCCCGACAACCTGTCGGAAAAACTTGTGTGGGTGGGACTTGCGCTGTTTGTGCTGTTCTATATTTTCACACTTTTCAGAGGATTACGAATTTGTATAAAAAATAGAGTTTCTATTTTTTATTTGTTTTTCTACCTTTGTGCCCTTGAAATTTTACCCCTTCTGACTATATACAAGTTCCTTACGGAATATATGTAGCAGCGGGATTGTGTGAAGTTTAACTAAAAACTATCCGACCTTGAAAATAAAGAAAATTCTGGTTTCGCAACCGCAACCAACGACCGAAAAGTCGCCGTATTTTGATTTGGCTGAAAAGTACAATCTGAAAATCGATTTTAGGCCATTCATTACTGTAAGGCCCGTTGAAGCCAAAGAGTTCCGTAAAGAGAGAATCAATATTCTCGACCATACGGCTGTGATTTTCACTAGCAAGAACGCCATCGACCACTTGTTCCGCATTTGCGAGGAAGTGCGCGTCACATTGCCCGACACTATGAAATATTTCTGCATCACTGAGGCTGTCGCTCTCTATCTTCAGAAATATATCACATATCGGAAACGTAAGATTTTCTTCGCACAAAATGGCAAGTTCGATGAGCTGATTTCACTGATTGACAAGCATCGCGAAGACAAATTCCTGCTGCCGTCGTCAGACAAATACAAACCCGAAGTGATTGAAAAACTCACTGCACACAACATCAACCACACTTTGGCCATTTTGTACCAAACTGTTCCGACTGATATGTCGGACATTGCCGACCAAAACTACGATGTGATGTGCTTCTTCAGCCCTGAAGGTATCAAATCGCTGAAATCAAACTTCCCTAATTTTGAGCAGAACGACATAAAAATCGCAGCTCTTGGACCAACTACCGCAAAAGCTGTTGAAGAGGCCAATCTCAGGCTCGACATCAAAGCCCCAACGCCTGAGGCACCATCGATGCCGGCTGCGCTCGATTTGTTCATTAAGGAATTGAACAAGGCTTGCAAAAAGAACTAACGGTTTAAACCAAATATTTAAAGCGGCTCAAAAAGCCGCTTTTTTTGTGTTTTTACCTGCGGTTTTGAACACCGCACTATTCATAAACTGCTTAACGCAACGCGAAAAACGACTTTTTATTCGATAATTTTGCTCGAAACAATGTTGTTTATGAAAGCAAAAATATTGGCCGTCAGCCTGCTTGCGGCACTCATTCTGTGGGGACCGGAACTGATGGCGCAGAAACGCAGAAACATACCTTCGGAAAAACCGCAACTGATTATCGGAATTGTTGTGGAATCAATGCGTTACGATTATATCCACCGCTATTGGGACAACTTTGGCGAAGGCGGATTCAGGCGGCTCATTGGCGAAGGCGCGCTCTGCCGCAACGCCAACTACAACTATATGCTCACGCAGACATCGCCGGGCTACGCAACCATCGCAACCGGCTGTGAGCCGATTGTTCACGGAATTGTGAGCGACGCGTGGTACGTTCAGCTTCAAGAGAAAAACATTGGCGCGGCTTTCGACGAGAAAGTCAAGCCCGTAGGCGCCGAAATTGAGAAAGGGACCTACTCGCCGCGCAACATCCTGACAACCACCTTCACCGACGAAATGAAACTCTTCAGCAACAATCGCTCGAAGGTGTTTGCGGTATCGCTGAACCCAACAACGGCCGTTCTGCCTGCCGGCCACATTGCCGACGCAGCCTACTGGTTCGACGACGCGTCGGGACTTTGGGTGACAAGCAGTTACTATGCCGACTCGCTGCCTGCGTGGGTTAACGAGTTCAACGGCAAGAAGTTTCCCGATATGTACATTGAAAAAGACTGGCTGCCGCTGCTGCCGCCCGAAAAATACCGTGCCGGCTCTGAACGCGGGCAGTCGAAAAACGCCGGCTTTACGGGCGACAATGTGCTGGGCAAGAAAATCAACAGTCTGCTCAAGCGCACAAAGCACTACAGCAAACTGAAATCGAATCCGTCGGGCAACAGCCTTGTCAAGGATTTTTGCGTGAATGCCATTGTGAATGAGCAACTTGGCCAAGACGACGACACCGACTATCTGAGCATTGCCTTTTCGGCTTCGGCCGACGTGAGCAGCGCCTGCGGACCAAACTCGGTCGAGCTTGAAGACCTTTACATCCGGCTTGACCGCGATTTGGAACATTTTCTGCAGTTTATCGACGAAACGGTGGGCCGCAACAACGTGCTCATCTACCTGACTTCGGACCACGGCACATCGTACAACCCGGCTATGCTGCAGGCCAACAACATTCCGGCCGGCACCTTCAACGCCGACCGCGCCGTTATGCTCTTAGGCACCTATCTGAACGCAAAATACGATAAGGGCAAATGGGTTTCGGCCTATCACAACAATCAGATTTATTTGAACCACAATCTGATAGAGACGGCCGGAATGAAGGTTCAGGATTTTGAGAATGTGGTTTGCGATTTTATGCTGCAGTTTTCGGGTGTGGCCAACGCCATCTCTGCATCGACCTTGAAATCAACCACTTTCACCGACGGCATAATGCGCCAAATGCAGAATTCGTTCAACCCGAAGCGCTCGGGCGACGTGATTATCTGTCTTGAACCGGGCTGGATTGCGCAAGGTTCGGGCGTGAGCAGCGCGAACTCGGGCTACAACTACGACACCCACGTGCCGCTCATCTGGTACGGTTGGAAGATTAAGCGCACGCGCCTGAATCAGAACATCGACATCCGCGACATCGCCCCCACAATCGCCAATTTCCTTGACATTCCGTTCCCAAACGGCACCACAGGCAGCGTTATAGAAGGGCTGGTGCAGTGAATTTTTATATAACCAGGCGTACTGTCGATTTTGGTATTATATATTGAAAAATAATGGGTAACTGCGTAATCAGTTATTCCGATATTTGATTTAACAACTATTTTATGAAACTAACCAAACTTATTTTCGCCGCCATCGGCCTTGTGTTGTGTTGCGACAATGTGCTGGCTCAGAGCAAAATAACTCTAAGCGGCTACATTACCGACGGCAAATCGGCTGAAACAATTATCGGGGCAACCGTGGTTGACGAGAACAGCCGGCACGGCACGGCATCGAACAACTTCGGATTTTACTCGCTCACGCTTCCCGCGGGGCAGCACCGGCTCACGGTCTCGTATGTGGGCTACAACCGGCGGACCATCGACTTGAACCTTCGGCGCGACACGGCAATCAACATCAGCCTTTCGAGCGACAACGAACTGGAAGAAGTGGTGGTTGTGGGCAAAAGTCGCGAAAGCGGCATTGAATCGACCAAAATGGGCAGCCTTGACATTCCCGTGCGGCTGATTGAGCACACGCCGTCGCTGCTGGGTGAGACCGACGTTCTGCGAACCATTCAACTCACACCCGGCGTGCAGCAAGGCGTGGGCGGCGCTTCAACTCTCTATGTGCGCGGCGGCAACGGCGACGAGAACCTGATTCTGCTCGACGGCGCCACGGTTTACAAAATCGACCATCTGTTCGGCTTCTTCTCGGTGTTCACGCCCGAAGCGGTGAAGAAGGTAACTTTCTATAAATCATCGTTTCCGGCGCGCTACAACGGCCGCACATCGTCGGTTATCGACGTGCGCACCAAAGACGGCGATATGAATAACTACCACGCCACGGTGTCGGTGGGGCTGCTCACGTCGCGATTCAATGTGGAAGGGCCGATTAGCGAAGGGCGGACATCGTTCAGCCTGTCGGGGCGCACAACCTACGCCGGCGCTCTGGTGCAGCCTTTCCTTGACGACGAAGTGAAGGTGAACTACTGGTTCTACGACATCAACCTGAAACTGAACCACAAATTCTCTGACGCCGACCGCATCTATCTGTCTCTGTATAACGGACTTGACAAGTTTAAGAACGACTGTCACGACGATTTTGACGAAAGCTCACACCGAAGCATTAACGACTATGGCAGTGACCTGCGGTGGCGCAATTTCATTCCGTCGCTGCGGTGGAACCACGTTTTCTCGTCGCGGCTGTTTGCCAACACCACCGTCAACTTCAACCACTACAAAATGCGAATGGCATCGTACGACGATTTGCTGTATTACGACAAGAACCCAAAAGCATATGTGAAGGAATCGGCCGACAAGTCGGGTTCCGACTATCGGTCTGAAATAAAAGACTTTGGCGCGATTATCGATTTCGACTGGCTGCCATCGCCATCGCACACCGTGAAGTTTGGCGGCAACTACATCCGCCACAACTTTGAGCCCGAAACCACCACATCGTCGTACAAGGCGAAAGACGACAACGTGACACTTGCCGACACATCGATTATGGCAAAAGGTTCGGCGGCCTTCGCCAATGAGTTTTCGGTTTATATCGACGACGATTGGAAACTATTTGATAATCTGAGTATTAACGCTGGTTTATCGCACACTGTCTTCAATCTGAAAAACAAAACTTACCACAACTTGCAGCCGCGCGTATCGCTGAAATACGACCCCGCTGATTTTCTGACACTTAAGGCGTCGTATTCGCGAATGACGCAATGCGTGCACCTGCTCACATCGTCGCCAATTGCAATGCCCACCGACCTTTGGGTGCCCATTACCGAAAATTTGAAACCCGAAGTGGCCAACCAATACAGCCTGGGCGCTTACACCAAATTCGACGGCTGGGAATTCTCGGTTGAAGGCTATTACAAGGTGTGCGACAATGTGTTAGAGTATAAAGACGGTATGAGTTTCGCCGGATTCTCGGGCTCGTGGGAAAAACTTGTGGCCGCTGGTCAGGGCGTGTCGCGGGGCATTGAGTTTATGGCGCAGAAAACCGAAGGCGCGGTAACGGGCTTGGTGTCGTACACGCTCTCAAAAACCGACCGCAAGTTCAGCCGCTCGTCGGGCGTGAACGACGGACAGCGCTTCCCGTTCACCTACGACCGCCGACACAACTTGAATATGGTTGTCAACTGGAAGGTGAACGAGCGAATCTTTGTTGACCTTTCGTGGTCGTTCCAAAGCGGTGCGTGCGCCACGCTGACCGACACCTACCAACAGTTTGTCGAACCCGACAACAATATGGAATTTGGCGGAATCCCCGACAGCCCGTTCAATTTGGGCTACAACGTCCGCGACGCAAAGGTGGCCTTTGTCCCCAACCGCAACAACTACCGCCTGCCGTGCAGCCATACGTTGTGCGCCGGTGTCGATTTTCACAAGCAGAAGAAACGCTGTGAGCGAATCTTCAACATATCGGTTTACAATCTATACAACCATATGAACCCCAACTTGGTTTATGCCACCGAAGCCGACGAGTACGGCAACTTTGGCGGCCCGCGGCGCTATCGGATAAAAAAACTTACAATTTTGCCGCTAATTCCTTCGTTCACACTCACTTATAAATTTTGAAACCAATGAGAAATTTTATCTTCATACTGCCCGCTTTTGCAATAGCCGCCCTTTTGGCTTGCGAGAACAGCGTCGACGCCGACCTTGACAACATTGAAGGCGTGCTCTGCCTGAACGCCTACCTGCGAACCAACGCCGACACAAACTTTGTGTACGTTTCGCGCACGTCGCGCACAAACCCAAAGACCGTGCGCGACGCCCGTGTCGAACTTCGTGTCAACGATAATCTGGTTGAAACTGTAACCGATTGCTACAAAATTACTTACTCGGCACTTCTGACAAACGAGCAGTACGACGACGATTTGGGCTGGATAAACGTTGAAGAGCGACAGACAAAGACCGACACCGTTTGGGGCACTTATATGCTCAGAAGCAAGTTCAATGTGGGTGATAATGTGCGAGTTGACGTTTTCAGCGGCGACCAACACGTCTGGGCCGAAGACATTGCCCCGCGGAAAATTGAGCCGCCAACCGTCAGCCACACATACACGCACGTTTCCAACAACGAGACCGGCTATTCGTCCAAAGAAAACGACCGCGTCTCACTCGAAATCAGTTTCAACGATGTTTCCACTGATGCCGACTACTATCGCTTGGCCATTAGTTCCGATTTTTACGGCGTCAACGCCTTTGTCGGTTATCTCTACGCGTCCGACTTCGATTTGAACACGAAAGACGAAATAATCGATTATGCGCGCAAGAATCTTAACCCGCACGTTTTCAGAAACGAAACAGACACGTCAATCGATGTTTATTACCTTAGCAGGAACGTGTTCCACCGCTGGCAGCGGTACGACGATTACGGCTACAGCCGCTGCCCGATACTATCGGAAGGCGAGTCGCAGTCGAGCAAAGATGATGGCGAAAGCGATTTCGAGTTCATAACTGGTGATGTCAAAAATACCTACCGCGTCTTTTCTGACAAAATGTTCAACGGCTCAACCGCGCGCCTTAACGTGACCGATTGGGCGCCATACGATGTTCCTGACCACGAAAACTATCCGTTTCAGGAATTCGAAATACCCGAATTGAACGATTCTGTCGGTGCGTTCTACAACTGGCAACTGACCTTGAAACTGCAAACCATTTCAGAACAGCAATACTACTATCTGCGAGCCCTGAACGCTATCGAATCGTCGGCATACGACGAGATGAGCGGTCTTTCGGGCGCAATGAAAATACCGACAAACGTGCACGGCGGCAGCGGAAACTTCTGTGTAACAACAACAACCATTGTCAAAGTTCCTGTTTTGGAAAACTACAGGCCACCATTCTACGACACCATATACAAGTGAGTGAAAATAACAGCCACACGGCAGTGATGATAAACTGATTAACTGAATGATAGAATAAAAAATGCGAACCATACGGCTCGCATTTTTATTTTACGCATTCAATCCTTCAGTCCTTCAATATTTCGGTGTCATTCCCAAATTGTAGAACGTAAATGCCAGTTCGTCAGCGTTTTCCTCAATCCATTTCGATGTCGGCTTACCCGCGCCGTGGCCTGCATTGGTCTCGATGCGGATAAGAATTGGAGCCGTGCCCTGCTGATGCTCCTGCAGCGTGGCTGCAAATTTGAACGAGTGAGCCGGAACAACGCGGTCGTCGTGGTCGCCGGTGGTTACAAGCGTTGCGGGGTAGGCCTTGTCGGCGATGGTGTGCAGCGGTGAGTAGCCAATCAGATATTGGAACATTTGCAGACTGTCCTCGCTTGTGCCGTAGTCGGTTGCCCAATGGCGTCCGATGGTAAATTTGTGATAACGAAGCATATCCATAACTCCAACCGATGGCAGCGAAACTCCGTACAAGTCGGGCCGCTGGTTAACAACCGCACCCACCAGCAAGCCGCCGTTCGAGCCGCCTTGCAGCACAATATTTCCGGCCGTGGTGTAGCCCTCGGCAATCATATATTCGGCCGCCGCAATGCAATCGTCGAACACGTTTTGCTTCTGCATCAGCGTTCCGGCACGGTGCCAATCCTCGCCATACTCGCCGCCGCCGCGCAGATTCATCTGGCAGTAGATTCCGCCCTGCTCAAGCCACACAGCCAGCTGCGTATTGAATTCGGGCGTCAGCGTGATATTGAAACCGCCGTAGCCGTACATCCACACTTTGTTGCCGCCATCGAGTTTAATGCCCTCTTTGTGAACAATAAACATTGGTATGCGCGCCCCGTCCTTGCTGGTGTAGAACACCTGTTGGGTGACGTAGCCGTTGGCGTCGAAATTGATGCCGGCCTGGCGGTAAAGTTCCGATTTGTTGGTGTTAACATCATATTTGTAGATGGTTGACGGCGAAGTGAACGTTTCAATCGCATAGAATGTGATGTTTTCGTCCTTGTCATCGTCGAAGCCGTACGCCGTGCCTATTTGCGGCAAGTCAACATCGTGCAGATACTTGCCTTCGAGCGAATAAACCTCGTAATGGCTCTGGGCGTCTTTTGTGTATTCAACAATCAGTTTTCCTACCTTCACGCTGACCGATGCAAGCACGTTTTCCTTCTCCGGAATCACCTCAACCCAGTTTTTACTTTCGGGTTTTTCCGGGTCGATGAGCACAAGCCTGTATTTTGGCGCGCCCAAATCGGTCAGAACCAACAACTTATCGTTGATATTGTCAATAACCACACAATTGTTTTCAAAACCGTCAACAATGTGTCTTATCGGACTGTTGTGCTTCAAGTCTTTGATATACAAGGCGTTTCCGGAAGTGGACTCTGACACATATATTACCAACGTCGATTCGTCTTCCGAAACACTTGCCGAGAACCCCCATTCGGGGTGTCGAGTGTCTTCGTAAACAAGTTTGTCATCTTTTTGGCTATCACCAATTTTGTGATAGTAAATCTTGCTGTTTTCGTTCGATTCGGTAAGGGCGTTGCCATCGGCAGGCTCGGGGAAGCGCGAGTAGAAGAAACCATCTTTGTACCAGGCAATTCCCGAGAATTTCACCCATTGGATATGGTCGTCGAGTGTTTTGCCTGAGGCAATCTCTTTGACATACAGCTCGTTCCAGTCAGAACCTGCGCGTGCAATTCCGTAACCCAGATAGCGGCCGTCGTGCGAGATTGACATTGTTGAAAGCGCAACCGTGCCGTCGTCCGACAGCTTGTTCGGGTCGAGCAGTTCAATCCCATCGCCGCCCAGAGTGTCGCTGTAGTAAAGCACGTACTGGTTCTGCATACCGTCGTTTTTGTACCAGAAATAGTGGCCCGACCTTTTTCGCGGCCGCGAGATTTTCTGATAGTTATAAATCTGCTCCAACCGGTTTTTCACCTGCTCGCGGAATGGTATTTTCTCCAAATAACCGAAAGTCAGCTTGTTCTGCTCGGCAACCCACTGCGCCGTCTCGTCGGAATTGTCGTCTTCGAGCCAACGGTACGGGTCGGCCACCTGCTGACCGAAGTAAACGTCAACAGTATCAACTTTTTTTGTCATCGGATAATTGATTTTGCTGTTTTGGCAGCCCGATGCCATCAGCATCAGCAAGGCTGCCGGAATGAGATTTAATTTCATAATCGCTTCTTTATTGAAATGTTATGCAACCTTTTGCATAAACGTTTTATTCAAAGCCTTATGCATCAACGCCAAGGCATAATCAACGCCCATCAGGTTACTACAATGCAAGAATACTTAATTTCTTTGATTTTTACTTGTAAACTAACACAAAAACCGTTTTCTCACATTTCTAAGGAAATCAGATTAAGCACAATTTGTTGGACACTATCACCGAAACATTCATTTTTATTCACACACAACACAAAGCAACACCACGGATAATGGTTGCTATCAGCAAGTTGCAAGTAACGCACTAAAACTCAGCACTTTTATAAAACAAATATCCGCATTTACTTGCAAACCAAGCAATTACCCACGATGTTTTTTGTTATCTCATCTCCGGAAAAGAATTTCAAGGCACACTTTCCGCAAGTTTTTTCATCTTCACTCCCGCCCGTCAGTAAGTGAAATTCTTATTTTACCCAAAACCATATGCGCATAATTATAAACGCCACTAAAAAAAAGCTAAATTTGCAACCCGAAAGAATTTAAAAATCCTTCAAATGGAAAACAGAAGCCAACGATTGGCCTTGATAACCAATATCATTCAGAATGAGGATGTTGAGTCGCAGAGCAACCTCCTTGAGAAGCTTCGTGAGCACGGATGTGAGGTTACGCAGGCAACGCTCTCGCGCGACTTGAAACTGCTGAAAATTTTCAGACGCTTCACCAACGACGGGCGCTACCTTTACGCGCTGCAAGGTCCGTCGGCTCCGGAGCCGGGTGCCATCAAGCCGTCGTCGTCGGCCGAGGGGTTCCTCTCGATGGAGTTTGCCGGCAATCTGGCGGTCATCCGCACCGTTCCGGCGTTTGCGCAACCCATCTCGCAGGCCATCGACGATATGAATATGCCGTCGGTGATTAGCACCATAGCCGGCAACGACACCATTCTGCTGGTCATCCGCAACGGCTTTTCGGAGGTGAATGTGATGCAGGATTTTGAGAATTACTTTCCTGAGTTCGCCAGTAAAATCCATAGTTAGAAAATGATTAACTCCCGCAACACCCGACAGAATGCAGCGACGGCAGTTTTTGCCGAAGGGCATTCGTTTTTTTCGGTGTGCGCTGACGGGAACTGAAATCGAACGATATAAAAACTACAAATACAGAGAATATGAAAGAAGTAAAAAAAGTGCTCTTGTTAGGTTCAGGAGCGTTGAAGATTGGTCAGGCGGGTGAGTTTGACTATTCAGGTTCGCAGGCGTTGAAGGCTATGCGCGAAGAGGGTATATCGACAGTGCTGATAAACCCCAATATTGCAACAATACAAACGTCGGACGGCGTTGCGGACAAGGTTTACTTCCTTCCTATCACCCCGTATTTTGTTGAGGAAGTCATCAAAAAGGAGAACCCCGACGGCATTCTGCTCGCTTTTGGCGGACAGACAGCCCTGAACTGCGGTACCGCCCTTTACACAACTGGCGTTCTGAAGAAATACGGCGTCAAAGTGCTGGGAACATCGGTTGAGGCCATTATGATTACTGAGGACCGCGACCTGTTTGTGAAGAAACTGAAGGAGATTGACGCCAAAACACCGTCGTCGCGCGCAGTTGAGAGCCTTGAGGACGCTCTTGACGAGGCTCACGTGCTTGGCTACCCTGTAATGGTTCGCTCGGCTTACGCTCTGGGCGGTCTGGGCTCGGGCATCAGCACCAACGAGAAAGAGTTCATCGACCTGTGCAACAACGCTTTGGCCTACTCGAAACAGATTCTGGTTGAGGAGTCGCTGAAGGGCTGGAAAGAGATTGAGTTTGAGGTTATCCGCGACGCCAACGACCACTGCTTCACGGTGGTTCCAATGGAGAATGTTGACCCGCTGGGCATCCACACTGGTGAGAGCATCGTGATTGCGCCAATCATCACCCTTTCGGAGGAGCAAATCAATATGCTCTCGGAGATTGCGAAGAAGGTTGTGCGCCACATCGGCATTGTGGGCGAGTGCAACATTCAGTTCGCCTTCAACGCGCAGACCAACGACTATCGAATCATCGAGATAAACGCCCGCCTGAGCCGCTCATCGGCGCTGGCATCGAAGGCATCGGGCTACCCGCTCGCCTTTGTGGCCGCCAAACTGGCGCTGGGCTACACGCTCGACCAAATTGGCGAAATGGGCACACCCAACTCGGCCTACGTTGCGCCTTCAGTCGACTACATCATCGCAAAAATACCGCGCTGGGACTTGAGCAAGTTTGTCGGCGTTGACCGCGAAATCGGCTCAAGTATGAAGTCGGTGGGCGAGATTATGTCTATCGGCAAATCGTTTGAGGAGATTATGCAGAAGGGCCTTCGTATGATTGGTCAGGGAATGCACGGTTTTGTGGGCAACAACGACCTTGAGTTCGACGACCTTGACAAGGAGTTGAGCCACCCGACCGATATGCGCATCTTCGCCATCGCGAAAGCGCTTGAGAAGGGCTACACGCCCGAACACATTGAGGAGTTGACGAAGATTGACGTCTGGTTCATCAAGAAACTGAAAAACATTGTGGATTACACCAAGGTTCTGGGTCAGTACAAGAAGATTGAGGACCTGCCCGCCGACGTTCTGCGCGAGGCGAAACGTCTGGGATTCAGCGACTTCCAAATCGCCCGCTTTGTCGAGAACCCGTCGGGCACAATGGAGAAGGAGATTCTGCGCGTGCGCGACCACCGCAAGAAGAACAACATTCTGCCCGCCGTTCGCCGCATCAACACGGTGGCATCGGAGCATCCTGAGTTAACTAATTATCTTTATATGACTTACGGTGTGCAGGAGCACAGCATCAGTTACGCCTACAAGAACGACAAGTCGATAATCGTGCTGGGCTCGGGTGCCTACCGCATCGGCTCAAGCGTTGAGTTCGACTGGTGCTCGGTGAACGCCATCCAAACGGCTCGCAAACTGGGCTACAAGTCGATAATGATTAACTACAACCCCGAAACGGTCAGCACCGACTACGATATGTGCGACCGCCTGTACTTCGACGAGTTGTCGTTTGAGCGCGTGCTCGACGTCATCGACCTTGAGATTCCGAAGGGCGTGATTGTGTCGGTGGGCGGACAGATTCCGAACAACCTGGCAATGAAACTCTACCGTCAGAACGTGCCGATTCTGGGCACATCGCCTGTCTCGATTGACCGCGCCGAAAACCGCAACAAGTTCTCGGCAATGCTCGACCAACTGGGCATCGACCAACCACGCTGGGAGGCTCTGACAAGTTTCGAGGAGATTGACAAGTTTGTTGACGAGGTTGGCTTCCCCGTGCTGATTCGTCCGTCGTATGTGCTCTCGGGCGCGGCAATGAACGTCTGCTACGACAAGGACCAAATGCGCACCTTCCTGAACGCCGCCGCCAAAGTGTCGAAGGAGTATCCTGTTGTGGTTTCGCAGTTTATGCAGAATACCAAGGAGATAGAGTTCGACGCCGTGGCCAAGAACGGCGAGATTTACGAGTACGCAATCTCGGAGCACATTGAGTTTGCGGGCGTCCATTCGGGCGACGCAACGCTGGTGTTCCCCGCACAGAACATCTATCTGGCAACAGCACGCCGCATCAAACAGATAAGCAAGAAGATAGCCAAAGAGTTGAACATCAGCGGACCGTTCAACATCCAGTATCTTGCTAAAAATAACGAGGTTAAGGTGATTGAGTGCAACCTGCGCGCATCGCGTTCGTTCCCGTTTGTGTCGAAGGTTGTGAAACGCAACTTCATTGAGACCGCCACAAAGATTATGCTTGGCGAGCCTGTTCAGAAGGCCGATTCGTCGGATTTCGACATCGACCACATCGGCGTGAAGGCGTCGCAGTTCTCGTTTGCCCGTCTGCACCGCGCCGACCCGATTTTGAGCGTCGATATGTCGTCGACGGGTGAGGTTGGCTGCCTTGGCACCGACTTCAACGACGCACTGCTGGCCGCTCTCTACTCGGTGGGCTTCCACAAGCCTGAAAAGGGCGTTCTGGTATCGTCGGGCGACGTTCGCGGCAAGGTTGACTTGCTCGACTCGTGCAAAATGCTTCAGGAGAAAGGCCTTAAGATTTACGCCACCGCTGGCACGCAGAAATTCCTTGCCGACAACGGTGTTACCGCCGAGCGCGTTAGCTGGCCCGACGAGCACACTGGCGACGCCAACATCACCGAACTTATGCAGGACCACAAGATTGACCTGGTTGTCAACATCCCGAAGAACCACACTCACCGCGAGTTGACCAATGGCTACAAAATCCGCCGCTCGGCCATCGACCACAATATTCCATTGCTCACAAACGCCCGCCTGGCAAGCGCGTTCATCCACGCAAGTTGCGTTAAGGAAATGGGCGACATTCAGATTAAGAGTTGGCAGGAGTATTGATAATTCAGAATTTTGAATTTAGAAATTAGAATAAAGGGCGGAAATTGGTTTCCGCCCTTTTTGTTTTTCAAACTTTTGTAATTCAAGTTATTGCCGAAGCCGTTTGCTTACAAATCGAAAAAATATGCCGTTGGTTGATAAAAATAGCGCGATTTGTGTGCAGTGGTTTGTAAAAACTTTTACTTTTACACCGTCAGTAATCTTAAACTTTATGAAGATGAAAAAATATGTGGTAATTATGGTTGCAGTAGCCGCTATTGCGGTTTTGTCAGCCTGCGCTTCGTCGAAAGGCAATTGCCCTGCCTACTCGCAAAACAACGCACAACCAACAGAGCAATTGGCACAGCGCTAAATAAAAAACCTCTGATTGAGGTTTTTTATTTAGTATCTGTAAGTTATAATCGCACACCTGGCTTGCCTCAAGTCGGGTTTTGTTGTTTAAGACTCTCACCAACAGGCAGTTGGCGCCGCCGAATCAGTCAAATTCAGTGCTTTTCGTAAAAAGAAAAAAATAGCATAAATCATATTTGTTTTTACAACCCGATTATATACTTTTGAGCGATTTTTGAAAGGGAACGATAAAGAGATTTAAGTTTCTAATTTTTAATACTTTAAAACACAAAAACTATGATTAAAGTTGGTATCAATGGTTTCGGTCGTAT
>JAEEGK010011779.1_pt1 | contig 19932 bp, 20 predicted proteins | sample 8958771 | NCBI WGS metagenome assembly JAEEGK01 (sample SAMN16246547, study PRJNA631951) | gut metagenome | biome: gut microbiome; feature: rumen; material: SC-attached | host: Bos | place: Iran: Karaj | collected 2018-10
TATTTCATCCTTTATGTACAGAATGTTTTAGGCATTGTCGATAACGATTTTACTATCTCTTTAGGCATAGTTTTATTAGGCGCTAGTGCGATTACTGTCATATTTGGTTTATTCATGGATAAAATTGGTAAAAACAAGATTATGATTCCTGCATTAATAGTAGGCGCCGTTGGTGGCGCGATTATCTTCTTTATTCCTGCTATGACAGGCGTAGGCACACAAATTGGCTTAATCATAGGTGGAATTATCTTAATGACCGGTTACTTAATCAGCACCGCTGTTTTAGGCGCTAAAGTCAGAGATTACACACCAGAAAAAGAAGTTGGTTTATTCCAAGGTGTTAGAATGTTATTTACTGTTTTAGTTCCCATGATTATTGGACCATTAATCGGTAGAGGCTTATGTTACTTTGGTGGTACACCATATCAAAACGAATTTGATCAAACAGTCTATCCTCCAAATAAATGGTTATTCTTAGTGACTGGTATCATTTTCGCATTAGCTATTATTCCTGTTATTTGGATGATTAAAACTGAAAAGAGAATTAAAAAAGTAGAAAAAAATAATGAAATTAAGAGTGAAGAGTGAACAACCACTATCGGAATATCCTAGACCTCAGTTAGTAAGGGATTCTTACATCTGTTTAAATGGTAACTGGGAGTTCGCTATTAGTAAGGAAAGTAATATTCCTGCTGCTTTTGATGGTGTGATATTAGTTCCATACTCTCCTGAAGTAGAAAAAAGTGGCGTTAATAGAGTTGTCATGCCTGATGATTACCTCTTTTATCACCTATATTATGAAATTCCACAAGACTTCATTAAAGATAAAGTTATACTACATTTTGGTGCGGTAGACCAAATTTGTGAAGTATTTATAAATGGTAAATTTGTGACGAAACACATTGGTGGATTCTTACCATTTTCTTGCGACATAAAGCCATTTTTAGAAGGCAATGTAGCGGATATTATTTTAAGAGTTCAAGACACCACTAACACCTCATATCATTCATCCGGAAAGCAATCTTTAACTCCAGGTGGAATCTGGTACAAACCACAATCTGGAATCTATATGCCAGTCTGGATGGAGAGCGTTAATGAAGGATTTATTGAAAAACTAAAGATAACTCCTAATGTTGACCAAAAAGTGTGCATATTCAGATTCTCTTCTTCCAAAAAATTTGCAAAACTCGAATTAAATGGCAGAATTTTTGATGTTCAGGCTGATTTTGACAATATTATAAAAATTGACGACATACATCTTTGGTCACCAGAAAATCCATATCTTTATAAATTCAAATTAAGCAATGAAGTTGATGAAATTCATAGCTATTTTGCGATGCGTAAAATATCTTTGATTAAAAACGAAAAAGGTCAACTTGTCATTGCTTTAAATAATAAGGAATATTTTATGAAAGGTGTCTTAGATCAAGGCTATTATGCTGATGGTTTATTAACTCCAAATTCAGATCAAGATTACATAAATGATATTAACCTCATTAAGTCTCTTGGATTTAACGTTTCTAGAAAGCATATTAAGGTCGAATCTCTACGTTGGTATTATCATTGTGACCGTTCAGGACTCCTTGTTTGGCAAGATTTTGTCAACGGCTGTACCAAATATGACTTCTGGTTAAATCAAGTTCCATTATTCGTGAGATATAAGATTTCAGATAAAAATTATAAAAAATTCTTCCGTGAAAACGAAGAAGGAAGAAAAGAAGCTTACCAAGAATTTTTAGATACAATTGATCTTCTCTATAATTCTCCATGTATCGTTTTGTGGACTATCTTCAATGAGGCTTGGGGTCAATTCGACGCTAAAGAAATCTATGAAAAATTAAAAGCTATTGATCCAACAAGACTATATGACCACGCTTCAGGCTGGCACGACCAAGGTTCAGGCGATTTCAAATCAATGCATATTTATAAATGGAAAGTGAAAGTTCCAAGCAAAAGAAAACTAAAAAATAGAGCGTTTATTTGTAGTGAATGTGGAGCGTACATTCTGGATAAGCGATTAAAAGAAGCAAAGAAAAAAGAAGGATTTATTTATCTCCTCTTTAATAACAAAGAAGACTTCCAAAAAGAATATGAAAGGTTCATTAAAGAAGAAATCATACCCGCTAAGCATAATGGTATGAGCGCTTTCATATACACACAGGCGAGCGATGTTGAGGAAGAAATGAACGGTTTTATATCTTATGATAGAAAAGAAATAAAAGTGGATGTTGATGTCATTAAAAAGATAAATGATTCTATATAATAGAAAAGACGGCTATAAGCCGCCTTTTTCTTTGTTTGGTAGGTTTAATTATTTGGCTTTCTTTTGTGGGATGAATGTAGAGATGAGCATTAATACACCATAAACGGCCACTAAAACACCAGTAATAATCCAGAAAACAGTTCTGAAGTCTGCAACTGTTAAGAAGAGGATTGTTAAAACAATGATAGCAGCACCAATAACAATTTGAGCAATACCTGGAACTAAACCTTTAAGTGCAACTGCGGTATAGATGCCATAAAGGACTAAAGTAATACCTAAAGCAAGCATGATATAAACTAATAAGCCGATAAGGACACCAAATGAAAGTGCACCAACGAATAAGGTAATAGCAACAGTAATTAAAGCAATACTTAAGAATGTTGTACCAAATGGTAAAACTTTAGTTTTAGCTAATGTATAAACAGCAATAGCGGCTAAAGCAACGCCACCAACGATAGCAACGATACCAAAGTAGATGTCTAAGGCTGTACCGCCGCCACAAACAGCGATGATAATACCTAAAACGATAATAACGATTGCTTCAATGATATTAACGATTTTGTTGTTGTTTTTCATAAATAAACTCCTTTCTCACAAAAGGCATTTTACTCATATAAGAAAATTTTGCAATAAAAATCCTCATAAAGAGGATTGATTAACCAAGTTTTAATTTCTTTTGGTAGCCACCATATATCTTACGAGAGGCAAATGATTTGAGATTATAACCTGGAAGCAATGAGATTAAGATACCTGGTAAACTATTGCGGAATTTCTTATGTAATTTAGGATCGCTATCTTTTAATCTCTTCCAGAAATCTTTAAAGGCGACTTTACGAATTGGTTTATCTTCTTTAGTGCCCACGATAGTCATAAGAGTAACAGCACCAATAATCATTAAAAAGTGCCACATGTATCTATATAGTGGTTTTGGGAATGTTTTAAGTTCATCAAGTTTATAAGAATCGAACATGATATTAAATACACGTATCTGTTGTTCGTAGCGTTTACACATGATGCCATAGTTAATAGATTGATCGCTTCGACCAATGAAATAATGATAGAAATCTAAATCGTGGTAGAACATTTTGGACATATGTGGAAGCGGCACATAAGCATAAATATCATCAACATAGAATGTATGATTTGGAAGTTCCATTCCAGAAACCTTTAATTTATCTAAACGATACATTAAAGAATGCATTAAGAAGACAGTTTCAAGTTTAACGTGTTTCATTTGATCCCAAGTAAAAACTTGTTCAGCAGGTAAACACTTACGATAATGCATGACAAATTTAGAATTATCAGCGGCATGTTCGTAAACATAACTTGTGATATATAAATCGATATCAATGCCTTCAGCAATATGTTTCTTGATTAAATCAAGCATATCAATAACATCTTTAGTTTCTACCCAGTCATCAGAGTCAACAACTTTATAGAAAAGACCAGAGGCATTACGAATACCCGCCATAACGCCAGATCCATGACCGCCGTTTTCTTTTTGAATAGCTTTAACGATAGTTGGATATTTGCTTTGATATTCATCAGCAATTTTACCAGTATCGTCTTTAGAGCCATCGTTAACGATGATAACTTCAATATCATCGCCAACAGCGACTAAGTTATCAATAACATGTCTCATGTATTCTTGCGAGTTATATGATGGGATAGTAAATGTAATATATTTCATAGCACGACTATTTTATTAGTTATTTGAAATAAATCAACCTATTTTGTAACAAGGCTTTCAACAAGTTGAAGAGCTTTTTCGATAACAACGTCCATATTGTAATAAGAATAAGTGCCTAAACGACCACCGAAATGGATATGTGGATTTTGTTCGGCTAATTCTTTATATTTTGCGTATAATTCACCGTTCTTTTGGTCATTAATTGGATAATATGCTTCATCGCCAACAGACCAAGTTTTTGAATATTCTTTAGTAATAACGGTTTTATTACTTTTTTGAGTTGGATCAAAATATTTGTGTTCGGCGATACGAGTATATGGAATTTCGTATTCTGTATAATTAACAACTGCGCATCCTTGATAATCAGGTTGATTCAAGACTTCTTCTTCAAATCTAAGAGATCTCCATTCTAAAGCCCCTAGTTTATAATCAAAGAAACGATCAATTTCGCCAGTATAGATAATTTCATCAGCAAGAGCGTTTAATTCTTCTTTATGTTCTAAATAGTCGCAATTTAATCTCACTTCAATACCTTTAAGCATGTTTTCAACAATTTGAGTAAATCCACCGATAGGAATGCCTTGATAAACATCATTGAAATAATTGTTGTTGTATTCATATCTCACAGGTAAACGAGAAATGATAAATGGAGGGAGTTCGTTACATGGTCTTCCCCATTGTTTTTGAGTATATCCTTTAACAAGCATTTCATAGATTGTTCTACCAACCATAGAAATAGCTTTTTCTTCTAAGTTTTTAGGTTCTTTGATATTGGCCTCTTTAATCTCTTTTTCAATACACGCTTTGGCTTCTTCTGGAGTAGTCACACCAAAAACTTGATGGAAAGTATTCATGTTAAAAGGCATGTTATAGTACTTACCATTATAGTAAGCAATTGGCATATTGATGTAGTTATTGAATTTTGCGAATTGGTTAACATAATCCCATACCATTTTATTTGAAGTATGGAAGATATGTGGACCATATTTATGGACTTGGATACCTTCAATTTCTTCAGTGTAGATATTTCCAGCAACGTTATTTCTTTTTTCAACGACTAAAACTTTATAGCCGCGTTTATTTAGTTCATAAGCACAGGTCGCGGCAAATAAACCTGAGCCAACAATTAAATAATCATAATTCTTCATAGCTTATTTATTATACACCATTTAGACTTGTTTAAGAATAAACAAAGGTATCTAAGCATGTAACGCGTAAATAAAATATTTAAAAGAAAGTTCTTTATTATTGACAAGTTCGTATGCGAACTCCATAATTTTAGGTACTATGGTAAAGAAGTCAAAATTTAGCAAAAAAGAAGAATTAGTTCCACTATTTAGAATCATTGATAAAGAATTCAGAAGAGATTTTGAAAGAAGATTATCTGAATATGATTTGACTGCTCAACAAGGCCGTCTTTTGTTTTACATTAATTGGAACAATAAAGAAGGCAATAAAGTTAGGCAAGTTGATATTGAAAAACACTTCCAATTAACTAAATCGACAGTACATGGTCTTATCGATCGTATGGAAAAAGCTAATCTAGTTAATAAGGAAAAAGAAGAAAACAAACAATATATCGTCATCACTGAGGATTGTAAAAAGATATTAGAAGAGGTCTTCTCTAGACGGCTTGAATGCCTAAATAAAATGACTGAAGGACTAAGTGATGAAGAGATAAATACATTGCATAGTCTATTAATGAAAATATATGAAAACAGAGATAAAGGAGGTAACGATTAATGTTTAAAGCTTTTAGAAAAGTATTTCGTAGCGTTAGAGAATATAAGAAATTCGCTATCATAACTCCTTTATTTATGGTTGGTGAAGCCGCTGTTGAATGCGCTTTACCATTCGTCATGTCTTTATTTGTAGACAAGATTGAAGGTGCGAGTAGCTTAAGCACTTTATTACCTTATATCTTTGCTATTTTAGGTATGGCGGTTGTTTCTATTACATGTGGTATTATAGCGGGCCGCTTTGCTTCAATCGCTTCTTGTGGCTTTGCTAAGAATTTAAGAAATGATTTATATCGCAAAATTGAGAGTTTCTCCTTTGAGAACATTGATCATTTCCATGCTTCAAGTTTAGTCACAAGAATGACAACTGACGTTATGAATACCCAACAATCATTTGCCCTGGTTATTCGTATCGTTATTAGAGCACCTTTAATGCTCATCTTCTCTGCCGTTATGGCGTTTGTGACAGGTGGAAGTATGGCGTGGATATTCGTTGCCGCCATTCCAGTTATCGCAATTGTCTTCTTTGTTTTAGCGAGATTTGCGATGGGCATCTTTAGAAGAGTCTTTAAGAGATATGATGCTCTTAATGAATCAGTCCAAGAAAACGTCGCTGGTATGAGAGTTGTTAAATCTTTCGTTAGAGAAGACTTTGAAGATAAGAAATTCTCCACAGCTTCTAGTAGCTTAAGTAAAGAATTCATCAAAGCGGAAAAGATTGTTGCTTTAATGACACCAATGATGAATACATCGATACACGTGGTCTATTTATTAACCATGTACTTTGCAGCGTCAATCATCTTTAAAACCGCACAATATGTCGATGGTAACTTTGTTTGGGGTGAGTTATCACTTGGTCAAATGTCTGCCTTACTCACATATGGTATTCAAATCTTAATGTCCATCATGATGATTTCGATGATTGTGACAATGCTTGTTATGTCATTTGAATCAATTAGACGTATTGGTGAAGTTTTAGATGAAGAACCCACTATTGTGGATCCTGAAAATCCAATTGAAGAAGTTAATGATGGTTCCGTTATTTTCAATAACGTTTCCTTCAAATACAAAAAAGAAGCCGAAAGATATTCTGTCGCTAACTTAAACATCAATATTAAATCAGGTGAATTTGTTGGCATTATCGGTTCCACTGGTTCAGGTAAATCAACTTTAGTTAATTTAATCTCCAGATTATATGACACTACCGAAGGTGAAGTTATCGTCGGTGGTCATAATGTTAAAGAATATGGTTTAAAACCATTAAGAGATAGCGTGGCTATGGTTCTTCAAAAGAACTTCTTATTCAGTGGCACCATCGCCTCCAATATGCGTTGGGGCAATAAAGAAGCCACTGATGAAGAAATCGTTGAAGCCATTAAGACCGCGCAAATCCCAGATGTCTTACAACACTACGAAGATGGTATTGAACACGTCGTGGAACAAGGCGGCGCCAACTTCTCTGGTGGTCAAAAGCAAAGACTTTGTATCGCTAGAGCGATATTAAAGAAACCTAAGATTTTAATCTTAGATGACTCAACTTCCGCAGTTGACACTAAGACTGATAAATTAATTAGAAAAGCTTTAAAAGAAGACTTACCAGAAATGACAAAGATTGTCATCGCGCAAAGAATTAGCTCTATTGAAGATGCTGATCAAATCATCGTTTTAGATAATGGTGAAATTAATGCGATTGGTAATCATGACTTCTTATTAAAGAACAATGAGATTTATAGAGAAGTCTATCAGTCTCAAACACAGAAAGGAGGTAATTAATTATGCCTCCAAGAAGACAATGGCAAAAAGCTAAAAAAGGCACCATTAAGCGTTTATTGAAAACGTTATGGAAGAACTTTAAGTTTGGATTGATTATTTCCTTAATCGCTTTAATTCTTTCTATTGTTACTAACTTATCTGGTAGCGTCTTTGCTAGTCTGATTACCGAAGTTTTAACTAAAGCTATCAGCGAAGGAAAGAACGCCTTTACCGATACCTTTGATATCAATTTACTTAACATGATTGCTATTAAGGGCAATCTCACCACACTAATGATTGCATTAGCCTCTATTTATGCAGTTGGTGTCCTCTGTTCATGGACATGGACCCGCACGATGGCGGTCGTTTGTCAAAAATATCTCAATGTCTTCCGTATTGAAATGTTTGGCCATATGCAAAAGCTTCCAATTAAATACTTTGATACACACCAAAATGGTCAAATCATGTCGTTATACACTAACGATATCGATACCATTAGACAATTTGTTTCCAGCGCCTTACCAAACTTATTCGCTACTGGTTTAACAATTGTTGGTTGTATCTTCGTTATGCTCAGCTTATCCATCTGGATGACTTTAGTGGTCCTTCTTGGTACAGTCGCTATGATGCTTAACACCAAATTCATTGGTGGACGTGCTTCTAGATACTATGTTGCCCAACAAAAGAGCCTTGGTAAAGTCGAAGGCAATATTGAAGAAAGTATTACTGGTCTTAAAGTTATTAAAGTCTTCACCCACGAAGAAGAAAGCTTCGAAGGCTTTGAAGAGCAAAATAAAGAATTGTGTAAGAATTCCACCATTGCGAATATCCACGGCAATATTATGGGACCAATCAATGGCAACATCGGTAACTTTGTCTACGTTTTCGTTGCTATCTTAGGTTGTATCCTTTATATCACTCCAGGAACATTCAACTTATCATTAACTGGTATGCAAGCGGTTGATGCGACAACATTCTATTCTAAGTTATTAGTTCCATTCTTAATGCTTTCTAGAATGTTCTCTAATAACGTTAATAACTTCTCTCAAAACATCATGTTCGTTGTGATGGGTACCGCTGGTGCATCTAGATGCTTCGATTTAATTGATGAAAAAGTCGAAACCGATGATGGCTATGTTACATTAGTGAACATTAAAAAGAATGACGATGGTACATTTGAAGAAACAAATGAAAGAACAAGATACTATGCTTGGAAACATCCTCATAAAGCCGATGGTACGATTACCTATACAGAACTTAAGGGCGATATCGTCTTAGAAGATGTCGACTTCTCCTATACAGGTGAAAAATTAGTCCTTAAGAACGTTAGTGTTTACGCTAATCCGGGGCAAAAGATTGCTTTGGTGGGTGCAACTGGTGCTGGTAAAACCACTATTACTAACTTAATTAACCGTTTTTATGACATTGCGGATGGCAAAATCAGATATGACGGAATAAATATCAATAAGATTAAAAAAGACGATCTCCGCCACTCTTTAGCGGTCATTCTCCAAGATGTGAACTTATTCACAGGTACAGTTATGGAAAATATTAGATATGGTAGATTAGATGCCACTGATGAAGAAGTCTATGAAGCGGCTAAGATTGCTAATGCTTATGACTTCATTATGAGATTACCTCAAGGCTTTGATACTGTCCTTTCTGGTGATGGGTCTAACTTATCACAAGGTCAAAGACAATTAATCTCTATTGCTAGAGCCGCTGTCGCTGACGCACCAGTTATGATTCTTGATGAAGCAACCTCCTCTATTGATACTCGTACCGAAAGATTAGTGCAAAAAGGTATGGATCAATTAATGAAAGGTAGAACAACATTTGTGATTGCTCATAGATTAAGCACTATTCAAAATGCTGACTATATTCTCGTTTTAGATAAAGGTGAAATCATTGAAAGAGGTAACCATGAAAGCTTAATCGCCCAAAAGGGTTACTACTATCAACTCTATACAGGCGCCTTTGAACTCGAATAATGAAAACCATTATCTTTATTTGTCATGGTTCTATTTGTAGGAGTCCCGCTGCAGCGTTCATCGCTTTAAAATACCTAAAAGAGCATGGACGTGATGGGGAATTTAATATCCTTATTAGAGCGACATCCTCTGAAGAAATAGGTAATGACGTCTATCCTCCTATGAAAAGAGAACTTTTTAGAAGAGGAGTGCCTATGCATCCTCATGCCGCGCAACGTATTAGACAAGTTGATTATGATAATGCGGATTATCTTTTCTACATGGATGAAGAAAATAGATGGTCACTTAATAGACAAATAGATGACTATAAAGGCATTCTTTTCCCGATTAATAAATGGACTCCAGGTGTTAATGAAGTAGAAGATCCTTGGTATACAGGAAGATATAGTCTTGTTTGTGATGAAATTGAAGAGTGTATCAAAGATATATTTGCTAATATTTAAGTATGGTTATTGATAACAAGATTAAAGATAAAGTTAAAAGCATTATTGATATTAATGCGATCAATATGAATATCGCTGATATGTTAAATGCCGCTTTTAACTATACCGATATCATTAATGCTGATGAAGTTAAGCAGTATATTAAAGAAGGCCTTTCTGAAGAAGAAGCTATTTTAGAAATACTTTATGGATTCTATGGTTTAGAACATAGCGATGTTAATGATGAAGTAATGAATAAATATATCTTTAATAACCTTAAAAGATTAGACCCAAAAGAATACTTAGATAATCCATATGTTAAAAACATCAAAGTAAACGTGAAGCTTGGTAAATATAAACTCCAAAATATCGTTTATGAACCATATCAGTTATTTGCGTACGATGATATCTATTTAGATAACTATCAAGAATATAGTAGGATTGGTTATTTTAATAATGAATTCCCCTATCTCGCTTTAACGGAAGGTAATAATGTTTGGATGTCACTCAATCCAAATGAAATCGAAACGATGAAACCTTATATTAAAAGGGCGAAAGGCAACGTTTTAGTGTTAGGCCTTGGCATGGGCTATGTTCCATATATGATTTCTTTAAAAGATGAAGTTAAATCAATCACCATTATCGAGAAAGATAAAGAAATCATCGATTTATTTAAAAATAATTTATTACCGTTGTTCGTTAACAAAAACAAAATCACCATTATTGAAGATGATGCGATTAAGTATTTAAGTAGAAAAGACGTTAGATATGATTATATATTCGCTGATTTATGGCATGACGCTGAAGATGGTATCTCTTTATTCGTTCAATTAAAGAGAATTAACCAAAATATCGATTGCTGGCTAGAAGTGTCTTTATATCAAATGTTAAGAAGATGCATGATTACTCTTTTAGAAGAGCAATTAGAGGGTATGAAAGAAGATGCTTATAAACACGCGAGAAACTACACTGATAGATTAATTAATAAGTTCTATCAAAAAACAAAAAATCTCCGTTTAGATAACGAAGATGATTTGAATAAATTATTAAGTGATAAATCTTTACTTACGCTTGCGCTTTAAGGATTAGGAAGACCACAAAAGCAGCGATTACTAACGCTAATAAAGAAATCATGAGGGCGATGACCCATTTACCTTCGCCCTTTTTATTTTGGTCATTAGGGTCAAAGAAATAATGATTTCTATTTCTCTTAATAAAATTAATGTCTTTAAAGAATTTAACGGATGATTTAAATGGAGAAACTGTACTTGTTCTATCGTCAGACCAAATAACACCAATTTCTTTCATGCTTAAGTTATTGAGTTTAGCGATATAGATATATTCCACATCAAAAGCAAATTTATCGATTAATTGTTTTTCCACGATCTTTTTAGCGATATCTGCTCTAATGGCTTTAAAACCACATTGGGTATCTTTAAGTTTGGTGTGGAACTTCATATTAACGATTTGTCTACAGCACCAACCAATAAAAACTCTTAAAGCGGGTTGTTTCTTTTTGATGACACTATCTTTAGCGTGTCTACTTCCGATAATCATGTCGTAGTTAGGGGCTTCCTCTACGACTTTATCAATCGCGCTTAAATCAGTTGATAAATCCGCATCCATGAACAAAGCATAATCACCAGTGGCATTCTCGATACCATATTTAACCGCACCGCCTTTACCTCTATTAACGTCATAGCTTAAAGCTCTAACACCAGGAATGGATTCAATTACTTCCTTGGTGTTATCTTTACTACCATCGTTAACGAGTAATAATTCATAATCGATTTGATGGGTGTTTAAATAATCTTTGATGATTTCTGCATTCTTAACGATATCTTGTGATTCGTTATAGCAAGGGATAATAACACTGAATTTCATGTATATATATTCTATACATACTTTTATTTTCTTAAAAGAAAAAGATATAATGACAAAGAGGTATTAACTTATGGATTTAATCAAATTAAAAGAACAATTGCTTAATATGGGTAAGTCTATTGGCTTACAAGTGCAAGAAGAAACTAAAGAGAGTTTAACTCTTCATAGTCAAATCACCGCGAAAGACTATTTTAATAATTCTATCTACTTCAGATTAGTGGTCTTCTCTAGTGGCACGCTTCACATATTTTTAACATTTGATGAGATTGAAAGAACATATGATAATCTCTATCTCATTAATAACTTTAATTCTGAAAATCCATGGTTTAGAGCCTATATTTCTAATATCAACGATAAAGATTATTTAGAACTCCATTACGCCTCTGTCGCATTAGAAAAAGAAGCCGAAGTTATCGACTCCTTTGGATTCTTATTAAATGATCTATTAAACGAGAATACTCTTAAGTATCTTCAACCAATTCTTAATGCCGAACAGGCTTAGGCTACGAGCGAGCCCACCATTAGGACGACAAGGCCGTAATACATTAAGATAATGGCGGAGGCCACAATCGCTAGAATAGAAAAGATCTTTGTCAAAATGATGAAGACTTTTTTTGTGCCTTTAGCTTGTTTTAACATGCCTAACGCAATGCTACCCATCACAATTGGACCAGAGATAATCAAAAAGCCAAACATAATATGAAGAGGTGTTCTCATATTCATATTAAGAAGGGTATAGATAAGGGCCACTAAAAGAAGGCCAACATCTGTGAAGACATCAGCGACGATTGATAAGATAAATGCTGCTTTTCCGTAATTATTCTCTTGTGCCATGTGTATATTTTATACCTCGCTAGTTATTTTGCATATTTATTGGCGATTTTCTTCAATTCTTCGCCTTCAAATTTTTCAACGAGATAGCCGCATTTAGTGCAGACGTATCTGTTTGCAGTAGCGCCACTAAAAGCGCCAGTTAATATCACAGTATAAACGTTCTTGTTACCACTACTAGGTGGATTAGGAACAAAGCAGAATTCTTCATTGCCACAAATTGGGCATTTCATTTTGATAATCATAAAATGACCTCCATGAAGGAAAGTATATCAATATAACTTTTTTTAAAAATGACTAATCCGCTAAAGGGTTATAGCTATAAAAGGCTAAAATTGTTTTGCTAGAAAAATGAGGTGGTTCAATACCATATACCTTAGTGCCAATCGGAAAATCGTTTAAACCTTCAATAAATGAACCATCTTCATTGATGACATATTTAGTGCCGAAATTAAATGATTCACCCTTAGTGTTCGCTAAACTTCGATCACCGCCAGGATCAGGTAACATCTCATATTCATGGACTGTACCATGGACGACTTTAACATCTTTAATCTTGTAAGTACCAGGAGACCACCTTTCTGGATATGATTCTTCAATGTATACCTCACCAGTATAAGAAATGGTCACATAATCACCGACAAGCAAAGTGTCAATATTATACTTATCTTTGTCGAAAGGAATGATAGAACTGCCAAGAAGCAGGGTTACTTTATCCTTAACGTGAACACCATAATCAGCATAAATACCAAAAGAAATCTCTTTGATGCCCTCATTATTTGGTTCTTCTTCAATATGACGCGCTCCAATAGGACGGCAGCCAACTATTAAAAGAGCGATTAAGATAAGTGGTAGTTTAACGATTTTGTTCATAGCTCTATTATACCTCTACTAATAAAACGTAGTAAAAAGAGAAAACCGCTAAAAAAGAATCACTTTCGTGACTCTTTATTGTTTTAGCTAAGTGTTGCACTTCCTAACTGACTAAATACCACACACCCGTTCGTGCTTCCTTTTAATGTTGTGGTATAGGAAGCACTGGAGAATGTTACTGTATGAGATCCCGCTTTAACGGAGGAAGAGGAACATAGCGTTTTAGTAATATTGCTATTAGATGGCGTTTTTTCAATACCACCGAAGACAATTAAGGTACCACCCGACATGGATAAAGCACCATCAGAATCGACTGCAGCCGCACCAAAGGCATTACCTGAGGCACTACCTGGACCTTTAGCAATCACACACCCACCAGTAATAGTAATTGAGCCATTGCTATCAATACCATCTGTATCACCACTAGCAGGAACTTCAACATCAAGAAGGCCACCGGAAACAGTGACATTAGGAGATGATTTACCTTGAGTAGCGTTAACACCATCATCAGTAGCGTAGACATATGTTTCACCACCACTGATTTTAATTAAGTTGCCTTCTAAACCTTCGTAAGCAGAAGTCACTGTGGTCTTACCACCAGAGATATTTAATGTATAGTCAGCATGAATGGCATCATCACTAGCGTTTAATGTTAATGTACCACCAGAGATATTAACGTTACCTAATGGTGAATCTCCGTTTTCTAATGAACCATCATTATTAGCGTGAATTGCGTCATCATAGGCTTTAATATCAAGTGTTCCACCTTTGATATAGATTTCATTTTCCGCTTTTACGCCTTTAGCGGAGATATCCGCACCATTAGAGTTGCCATTTGAGTAGTTAGACCAACTACCAAAGTTGATCTTGCCACTGCTAATAGATACTTCGACCATATCATAAGCTTCATTGAACGCTTTCGCGTCACTCTTCGCATTATATGATTCTGTGGAGAATGAGGTGACATTACTACCTTGGAATCTGTAAAGAGTAAAGCTTGTCGCACCATTTGGTTTTTCTAATTCGTAGACGTATGATTGACGGCTACCACCTCCACCTGGGCCGCCTCCACCCGGGAAGCCGCCGCCTGAAGAAAGTTGTCCTTTATCAACGGCCTTATACCATTGATTGTTAATATAAGCAGCGTATGTATAACCACCATTGGAGTAAGTGGATGAATTCATCTTTAAGTAGAAAGAACTAATGCTGGTATCCACTGTTTCACCATTATAGGAAGAGTATTTATTTGTTTTGATAGTGACTGAAGTAGGTATTGTACTATCTGCTTCTTCGATAATAGCGTTATAGGCCGCTTGAATAGCGTCACCCCATGAATTGATATTAACTGTGCCACCACTAACTGTGACGTTACCTTTTTGATTACCTTTTGAGGAGATATCGCTGTTTTCACTATGTAAAGCATCGCCACCACAGGTAATGGTGATATTACCAGAAACGATTTCCACACTATCGTTACCTCTAATACCATGATTAACAGCGGTCACATTAAGTGTTTGTTTTTGAATCTTTACATCATCTTTACAGTGAATGCCGTTTAAGTAATTCGCGGTGATATTTAAGGTACCTGTACCTTTAAGTTTAAGGTCGCCATTTTCCACATGAATCGCACCTTTACCTTGACCGTCTACATCTTCCGTATAGGTAGCTCTTGTATCTTGAATATTATTAACAGTATTCTTCTTCGCGGAGAGTTCTAATTTATCGCAATCTTGCACGTAAATTGGTGAGTTTTCACTATTTTTAATAGTGACACCACTTAATTCTACGATGATGACTGTATCAGGAACATTAACATAAATTTGTTTATAATTTTGATTGATTGTGAACGTATATTCACCATCCGCTAAAACGCCATTTGATAAGGTGTCATTAGTGATGAAATAGATTTCGCCGTCTTCTGTATCTGGGACATAGGAAGATTCTTCGTGAGAGGATGAACTAATTTCTTCAGAAGATGGATTATCACTATTAGAAATTACTTCCCCTGAAGAATTGTTGTCTTGATTAGATACACTTGGAGCGGTTGGTTTTTTACACGCGGTAAAAGACATTGCTAGAGCAATCGATAGAGGGATTAAAAGATATTTATATTTCATAAGAATTTCCTCCTCATTATTTTATCACTTTATAGTGATTTATCTTCGCCCACAAAAGGCACTAACGAGATTTCTAGATTACCGTTCTTTGTTCTTAATTCATCGATGAGACTTTTTTCTTCGTTGGCGTTTTTTAAAACTACACGGTATGAGAGTTTGAAAAGCGATCCCATCGCGGTTGTTTTGACTTCTAATAGCTCTGAACTTTTAAGATACGTATCAAATGTATCGGTAAATACTTCACTATATTCTAATGACTCTGGAATAGTGATTTTTAAGACTTTTTCATTACCAAATCGCTTGCCATTGAAGACATTAAGGAAGTTAAGAAGTAAATAGATTGATGCGACCACTAAAGCAAAGACTAAGGCAAATACGACATAACCTAAGCCACATATTAAACCAATAGCGACACCAGCAAATAAGACTAATAGTTCTTCCGCCTTAGCGTTCATGCTTCTAAATCTAATTAAACCAAGAGCTACCGCAATTGTGGCGATTCTAACCGCACCACTTGTAGCATCATCTAGGAAGATTGATACCATTGAGATAACAGCGGCTACGATCATTGGCATTAAAGCGGAAGTCACAAAGAAACTCTTAGTGCCTCTCATCTTTAAAGAGACTAGAAAAGTAAAAATAATGCTGATAATAAAAGCGATACCAATGACAATTAATGAGACAATGACTTTGTCATAACTGGACATGATTTGGAATAATGAACCCATACATTTTCTTTCCTTTCTACTTTGCTAAGTATTTCTTTTTTATAAGCTTCTCCTACTTTAGAGAAACTACTTTGATAGATTTTTCCTTGAGATAAAATAGCCACGAGCCAAAGAGGCATCACTTGTTGGACTTTAATTTCTAAAATAGCGGAGCCTTCCTCTAAAAGAGGAGTGCCTTCCATAGAAGTGTGGAGGTCAAGATGATCTAAACGGTATCTAGGATTTTCATCTATGGTTAATCTTAGGTCACCATTTATTTCTTCATAAGCAACGCGATCATAAATGACCATAATGGCGGGTTTTAAATCCTTGTAATAGTTTTTGAAATAAGCGATTTCACGGCTAATCTGATCTTTTTGCGCTTTGTTTTCATTTAGGAATGAGGGAACATCTTTTTCGAGTAATGTCACTCTTCTTTTATATACTAGGCCGTTCGCTTTTCTTTTTAATTCAAGGAAGACGTGTTCGTTTTCGTTAACTAGACCATACGCTCTTAAGCGGATTTTTTCTTTGTAATCAGGCTTTTCAATTGAAGTTCTTATTAAACGATAATCAGGGGTATCGTAATAGATTGACGCCACTGTGGTTTTTCCATATTGGTCTACAACCATATGACCTTTTAAAGCTTCTTTTAAATACGCTAACTGTTCTTTAGATAAGACGTATTTCATCTCAATACGATGCATTGTGTTAATGGTTTCCATATCTTGACCTCCTTTCTTTGAATGTGACTTTTTGACAAAAAGACATTAAATCCAATTCATTAATATCTTTCGTCACTTAAATGTTAATTTATGAACCTTAAACACACTTAAAATCATAAAAATCACGATAAAAGTGATGTTTTTTAACATTTCCAGTTAAAAAAGTATTTAAAAAGAGGCGAGAAATATTGATAATAAAAGTTAGAAAAGGAGTTACACCATTATGAAAAATAGATTCCTTACTTTATTAGTCATCCCAGCGATGTTATTGGTGGGCTGCAAAGGCGCGAAGATTAGCGAAGAAAAAGCTAATGAACTCGCTAAAAAGATTAATGAAAACACCGAAAGTCTCGGTGCGGCTTCCTTTGAAATGTCTGTCATCATGAAAGGTGCAAAAGGCAAAGGTTCCGAAAAAGAAGAAACCAGCATGACTTATACCCTCACTCAAGATAAAGATGAAAACATGAAATTAAAAGCCAAGGGTAATGAAGGCGAAGAAAAATATGACTTTGTTATTTATATCGTAAAAAATGAAACATATGACACTGTCGCTTATATCAAAGAATATGACATGGAAACCAAACAATATAGTGAACATGTCTACACTAAAGCTACAGATTTAGATTATAGTGATAAAACTTCTCCATATACCATGTTAGCGTTGGTTCCTGCTTTATTTGTGGCCGGTTTTGCTGATCCAGTCACCTTAATGGAAAGCGATGACTTCAAAGCGGGCGAAGAAGTTGATGATGAAATTACCTATAAAACAGAAGTTAATTATTATTCTGCTGGAGAAAAGAACTTAACCATTGAATCAGTAAGAAAAGCAGTCTCTGGAGTTCCAGAAGATAAAGAAACCACTACTGATATGAAATACACCATTACTTACGATAATCTTCTTTTCAAAAACGCGGTTATCACCGGTAAATCAAACTATGGTAATAAGACAGAAATCAAATCTAAATTAGAGATGAAAAAATTGACCGTTGAATTACCAAGTGGTTGGGAAAAGTTAATTAGTAAATAATTATTTATTTAAAAAGTCTGTAATTACTTTTTGATAGCGGGGCTTGTCCACGAGATAGGACATCCCATGATTAGCACCAGGGAAGAGTTCATATTGAATCTTATCCGGGTGCTTTTTATATAGGTCTTCGCTTATGTGATGAGGAACAACTTGGTCACTATCTCCATGAATAATTAATATTGGATGATTAGTGTGACTAACTGATTCATAAGCAGAACCTTTATTAAGGTTAGTGTGAGTGAATATGATCGATGAAAGATTCAAGATTGGATAAAATACCTTAACTGATAAGTTAATGCCTTTAATCGTCTCTTTTAGCATGATACTAGGGTCACTAAACGGACAATCAGCGATGATCTTAACATCACCTTCAACTTTATCCGCACACATTAAGACAGTCGCTCCACCCATCGATATACCAATTAAGACAATTTTGATATTTTGACCAAATCTTTCACGAGCGTATTCCGCCCATTTTAAAACGTCTTTAGTTTCTCTAATACCAAAGGTGATGGAATGACCTTCACTTTTGCCGTGCGCTCTTTCGTCAATAAGAATAACGTTATAACCAAGATGGAGTGCTTCAGTCGCGCCACCAGAGAAATCGCGATAAGCAGTTCCACGATAACCATGGCATAATATCGCTACCGTGTCTGATTTTTGATCATATAACCTAGCGTGTAACTTCAATTTATCAAAAGATTTAATATAAACATCCTCATATGGTTCTTTTCTAATACCTTCAATTAAAGGGATCACTTCGTCGCGATGCCCTTCATATAATGGCGCACCTAAATTAAAGTCATCTGATTGACCTTTCTTAGGGGAATAAAAAGTATATAGATATAATCCTAACAAAATGAAAAAGAAGAGGATCAAAAGACCACCAAATATGGAACCGATAATAATACCGACAATCATGCTATTATTTTAGCAAATTTATAAAGCAATAAAAAATAAAATATTTTTTCGAAATAGTATTGACATAGTTTAAAAAAGGAATAATATATAGTGTTCCTAATCAGGAATACCTCGTGTCCTGGGCATGACGTTAAAAGGCACTAGAAAAGAGAGGTATTCGGAATGAATAGGTACACACTAGAAGCAGTTGTTGACGGAGAGTACATTAAATTCGATCGTCTCTTCAAAAGTAGAGATGAAGCAATCGATTACATCTTCCGTTATTATGAAGACCACAATATATTGAATATTGAAGTCAACGATGAATATTGCGTTGATAACAATAAGCACGACATTGCTTACGTCTATAATTACTATAACCGCTTCAGAATTGCCAGAGCGTAATTCTATCAATAATGAAAAAGGGCCAACAGTTTAAGTTGGCCTTTTTTAGTTCTTTAATATAATTAACCAAGCGCTATATCAAGCACCATCATGAGCACAAAGCCCACCGCTAAACCGATGGTGGCTAAGTTAGAGTGGCTGCCTTCGTTAGCTTCAGGAATGAGTTCTTCAACGACGACGTAGATCATGACGCCCGCAGCGAATGCGAGTACGAATGGTAAGATTGTTGACACGAATACGGTAACTAAGATAGCAATAACCGCGGCAATTGGTTCCACTACACCAGAAATAAAGCCATAGAGGAACGCTCTTCCTTTTGATAAGCCTTCTTCTTTTAAAGGCATTGATACAATTGCGCCTTCTGGGAAGTTTTGTATAGCCATACCTATAGCTAAGGCTAACATCGCGTTACCATTAATATCAGAACCACTATTTTTTGCGACGATATAACTAGCGATAACAACACCAACCGCTAAACCTTCAGGAACATTATGAAGAGTAACGGCTAACATCATCTTAAATGTTCTAGATAATTCTCTTTTAGAAACACCTTCTTCTTGCTTATTGATGTGCATGTGAGGCACTAAGTATTCAAGAAGTAACATA